>Ga0172380_10000167_pt1 | contig 141303 bp, 128 predicted proteins | sample Leawe162metaG_FD_119747 | JGI IMG/M metagenome (GOLD analysis project Ga0172380, IMG submission 119747) | Leachate microbial communities from a municipal landfill in Southern Ontario, Canada - Leachate well 162 metaG | ecosystem: Engineered > Solid waste > Landfill > Unclassified | place...
CAAAAAACCCCTTCGTGAAAATTAACTTCGTTGCTGCTCCGCGGTCGTGCATTCGTGGCAAAAAGTGAGCCCGCGAACAAAAACCCCCTTCGTGAAAATTAACTTCGTTGCTGCTCCGCGGTCATGCATTCGTGGCAAAAAGTGAGCGCCGCGAACAAAAAAACTCCCCATCCTAAATCCTAAAATCCTCAGTCCAAAAAAATCCTTACTTTCGCACCCAAAGTCACAAACAATGAAAACCTCCGACCCGCAAGGATACAGCGCAATTGGTGTTTACCAAGGAAAAACAGAACACAACATCGGAACCCTCTGGCGGTCGGCGTATGTTTTGGGCGCGGCTTACATCTTCACGGTAGAGAAGCGCTACAAAAAGCAATCCTCCGATGTAACGCGCACCTGGTCGAGAATCCCCTTGTTTCATTACGACCGTTTTGACGATTTGCTGAACAACATTCCCTACGATTGTCGTTTGATTGGCGTGGAAATCACCGAGGATGCCATCGAACTAGCCGATTTCGAACACCCCAAAAGAGCCATTTACCTATTAGGTTCAGAAAACAACGGATTACCCCAACACATTTTAGACAAGTGCCATTTTGTGATTCGTTTGAAAGGGAATAGTAGCATGAATGTAGGCGTTACCGGCAGCGTCATTCTATACGACCGAGTAACCAAATTGGATCCCGTTTTACCGCCGCATCATAATGAGTGACTTTTTATTGCAGCCAAAAGATACTAGACAGAAGACTTTAGACAAAAGACTAAATCTACTGTCCTAACATCTTAAAATCCATGAAATCCATGAAATCTGTGGCAAAACAAAGTGAGCCCGCGAATAAAAAATATGAGCCCGCGAACTTTCAAATGTGAGCTTGCGAACTTCAAATGTGAGCCTGCGAACATCCCTTGTTCCATCAGCGAAGCGGTCCAGCAATGAGCCTGCGAATGATCCATGCTCCATCAGCGAAGCGGTCCAAACTACATTCCTGGCATTCCGCCCATTCCCTTCATCTTCTTCATCATCCCCATCATGTTTTTGGGGTTGCTCATCATCTTCATCATTTTCTTTGTGTCTTCAAACTGTTTCATCAATTTGTTGACCTCTTGAATGTTCGTGCCACTACCTTTGGCCAGACGATTTTTTCGATTTCCGTTAATGATATGCGGGTGTAAACGTTCCGCTGGTGTCATCGAGTGGATGATCGCTTCAACGTGTTTAAAAGCATCATCTTCGATTTCAACATCTTTCATGGCTTTTCCAACACCTGGAATCATGCCCATCAAGTCTTTCATGTTCCCCATTTTCTTCACTTGCTGAATTTGGGATAAAAAGTCATTGAAATCGAACGTATCTTTTTGAATTTTCTTTTGCAATTTGCGGGCTTCCACTTCGTCGAACTGCTCTTGTGCTCGTTCCACCAAAGAGACAACATCCCCCATACCCAAAATTCGATCCGCCATACGAGAAGGATAGAATACATCCAAGGCATCCATTTTCTCACCTGTACCGACAAATTTGATGGGTTTGTTGACCACCGCTTTGATGGAAAGCGCCGCTCCACCGCGGGTATCACCGTCTAATTTCGTTAAGACAACGCCGTCAAAATTAATTTTCTCGTTGAAGGTTTTCGCTGTGTTGACTGCATCTTGTCCCGTCATGGAATCCACAACAAACAAAGTTTCCGTTGGCTGAATCGCTGCTTTTACGGCTGCAATTTCATCCATCATCACTTCATCCACCGCCAAACGACCGGCTGTATCCACAATTACCACATTGAAACCTTTGGATTTCGCATGTTGTACCGCTGCCAAAGCAATGGCTACTGGATTTTTTTCTTCTTTGTTGGAATACACTTCGATGCCCAATTGCTCACCCAATACATGCAATTGATCAATCGCTGCTGGACGGTAGACGTCACATGCAACCAACAAAGGATTTTTTCCTTTTTTATTTTTTAGGTAATTGGCCAATTTTCCAGAGAAAGTTGTTTTCCCAGAACCTTGCAAACCAGACATCAAGATAATCGCTGGTGCGCCTTTGATATTGATTTCCACTTCATTTCCACCCATCAATTCCACCAACTCTTCGTGGCAGATTTTCGTCATCAACTGACCAGGGGAAACCGTTTTCAAAACGTCACGTCCGAGTGCTTTTTCCTTAACGGTGGTTGTAAACTCCTTCGCTGTTTTAAAGTTAACATCGGCATCCAAAAGTGCTCTTCGTACCTCTTTCAAGGTTTCGGCAACATTTATTTCAGAAATTTGTCCGTGTCCTTTTAGTACTTTGAACGCTTTTTCAAACTTATCCGTAAGATTTTCAAACATGTGTATTCGCTTTTAATAGAGCGCAAATTTAGCGATTTTTCGCGAGAAATAATGGATATACTTTGTTCATTTTTTTAGGTTTTTTCATTCAGAATGGATTGCTATAGGCGCTTGACGGAAAGCTCAAAGCAGTCCTACCATCTTAAAATCCCATCGTCCTAAAGTCCAATCGTCCTAAAATCTACTTAGCTTGGCCAATTCTTTTAATCCGAATATTCAAATACCCAAACAAAACCGTTACCAACGGACTCAACCAATTGAAAAAACAATACATCCAATATTCGCCAGTAGCAACACCTAATACTGTTGATTGTGCTGCGCCGCAGGTATTCCACGGGATTAAAACGGAGGTGACCGTTCCCGAATCCTCCAAGGTTCGACTCAAATTTTCGGGTGCCAAGCCACGTTCTTTGTAGGTTTCGGCAAACATTTTACCCGGAACTACAATCGCCAAATATTGATCGGAAGCCGTGGCATTGAAGAACAAACAAGTGGCTGCTGTAGAAGCAATCAAAGAACCCGTTGATTTTGCTCGTTTTACAACCGCGGCGGTGATTTTATTCAAGAAACCAGTCGTTTCCATCACCCCACCAAAACACATGGCACACATGATCAACCAAATGGTATTCATCATGCCGAACATGCCCGATGTTCCCAGCAATTCTGTTACGTTTTTCATCGGTGTTTGAATGCTTACAGAAGAAGACATACTTTGAAATAAAGCCATGTAGGAAGCTTTTGCATAATCGTCCGTAATCTGGGAAACCTCTTTGATAATCGAAGGTTGGAAAATAATCGCAAAAATTCCGCCCAAAACCGTTCCGATAAACAAAGCGGGCAACGCATCGACTTTCTTTACAATCAAGAAAACAACCCCAGCAGGCACCAAAAACAAAACCGGGTGAATAAAGAATTTGGCATCCAAGGTGGCCAACATCAAATCAATGGAAGAATTGTCTTCCACAGCCGTTGAGTTCAATCCCAACAGCAAAAAGATAATCAAGGTTAAAGTCATTGTAGGAAACGTCGTATAAGCCATATAACGAATGTGGGTAAACAAATCCGTTCCCGCCATCGCTGGCGCCAGATTGGTGGTATCCGAAAGTGGTGACATTTTATCGCCAAAATACGCCCCAGAAATAATCGCTCCAGCAATCATACCGTTGCTCAAACCCAATACTTGTCCAATCGCCAAAAGTGCCACACCCACCGTTGCCACGGTACTCCAACTGCTTCCTGTCGCTACCGAAACAATCGCGCTAACCAAGCAAGCGGCAAAAAGGAAAATCGTAGGATTTAATATTTGTAAACCGTAATAAATCATTGTCGGTACAACACCGGATAACACCCATGTCCCCGTTAAGGCGCCGATCATCAACAAAATGAGTACCGCAGGAAGAGCCGACCGAATACTTCGCACCATTCCTTTTTGCAGACGCTTCCATTTGAACCCCACGCGAAAGCCTAACAAGATTGCCAAGGCCGCTCCAAACAACAAGGCTAATTGATTCGGCCCGTCTGAAGCACCACCATCAAACACAGCAATGTTGATGCCCAACAAGGCAACCAGAAACAAAATGGGTAAAAATGCGAGACCTAAAGAAGTTTTTCGATTCGTTTTCGTCGACATGAATTTTATTTTGAGATAAAGATAAAAAAGATTCCCACTTCATAAGAAATCAATGCCTCCGACAATGCTCAGTCAACAATTCCAAAAGTGAGCCCGCGAACAAACCCCAACCAACGTGAGCCTGCGAACTCCAAATTCCCTTAAGGGAAACCAACGTGAGCCCGCGAACAAACCTCAACCAACGTGAGCCAGCGAACTCCAATTCCCAGAAAAAAAAACCAATGTGAGCCTGCGAACAAATCCCGCTCAACGTGAGCCTGCGAACTCCAATTCCCAGAAAAAAAAACCAATGTGAGCCTGCGAACAAACCTCAACCAACGTGAGCCAGCGAACTCCAATTCCCAGAAGGCAGAAAAAAGTGAGCCCGCGAACATTTTTCACAACCCTTCGAACTCAAACAAATCTTCGCATTAGGAAAGAGAAGGGTTCGAAACGCAGTGATTGGTGGGCACCTCGAGGTAGCCGAAGTGGTGGTAGCGACAGCGAGCCACGTAGGATCACCGACAAGGTCGCCAATCACAAGTGTAGGACCCTTCTCTTTCCGAAGCGGGAGGTTTTTCTTTTTGCTTCTTTTTCTTTTTCCCGGCGAAAAAGAAAAAGAAGAACAGATTCAAACCGAAGCTCAATCCAAAACCTCAAAGAGAAACCAACGTGAGCCTGCGAACTCCAATTCCCCTTCGTGAAAATTCGTGTATTCGTGGCAAAAAAAAAAGATGAATCCACAACCTTCAAATGGCACATCAAGCGCAGCAAGATTTGACTTCTAATTTTCCTTTAGCCCCTTTTTCCGATAAAAAAACAACAACAAAACCGGCAACAAAGTCAAATCCGCTATCAAAGCCAAAAACAAAGTCAAGCTCAACAAAAGCCCCATCACCACCGTTCCTTGAAAGCTAGAGAAAACCAAGAGCACAAATCCTGCGCACAAAATAAAGGTGGTTATGATCATCGCCTTGCCCGTCGTTAAATAACTTCTTTTCAAGGCATATAAAATCGTCCGTCCTTTGCGCAATTCATGATTGAATTTGCCCAAAAAGTGAATCGTGTCGTCCACCGCGATACCAAAAGCAATGGTAAATATTATTGCGGTACTGGTTTTCAAGTTAATCCCGAAATAGCCCATTACGGCCGAGATGAAAATCAATGGAATTAAATTCGGAATCATGCTAATGATCACCATCGTCAAACTTCGGTACAGCAATCCCATAATCAAAGCCACAATGCCCACCGACACCAACAATCCTTGCACCAAACTCAGCGATAAATAACCGATGTTTTTATCCAATAAATGAGGGGTTCCTGTTATGTGAACCGAAAAAGAAGCCTGTGACAAATGTTGTTTCAGGTATTTTTTCAAAGCCTCATTTTTCGCCGTCACTTTTTGATTTCCCCAATCGGGAATGACACCCGAAATCCGGGTAACTTTGCCAGTAGAATCCACCAACGAACGGTACATCTTTCCATTCGCCATTTTTTCGATTGCTCTTCTGAATCGACGAACATCACGTTTGGCCGTTGGCACCGCATAATAATCCAGTCGACCCGCATGCGACGAACGATTAACCAATTTCAAAACTTTCACGATGGAGACATTGATGCGGGCACCGTAGGTTGATTCCAAGTACTTTTCTAGTTCGTCTAACTCTTTTAACGTCGTGGCATTCCAAAACGAATCGTCTTTGGATTTTAAAGTGATCGCCAATTCAACCGGCCGCACACCACCATAGTGTTCGTCCAAATAGTCGAAGTCTTGTTTGATGGGTTCATCTTTTGATATTTCGTCCATCAAATAATTATTGACTTGCATTCTTGAGGTTCCGTAGCCACAAACAGCCACAAATAGAAGCGAGAATAGCAAGATTTTTCTCCCCCGCTTCAACACCCAAACAAACCATTTCGCTAGGTATTTCTTCCAAAATGGATCTTGATCATTGGAACGAATGTATTTGGGATCCGGCGAGAAATAAATCAAGATTGGCAACAAGACCAACGTCAATAGGAAAGCAATCAACACCCCGAAACCAGCAATGAGTCCAAAAACCTGAATCGGTTGCACATTGACGAAATACAAGGAGAAAAATCCTACGGCCGTGGTAAGTGAAGTCAAAAAAGTAGCCATACCCACTTCGCGCAAAGTCAATTTAATACTTTCAAATTTCCCAATACCCGTTCGAAAAGCATCCAAATAGCGAGAGAGCAAATGGATTACATCCGACATGGCAACTACGAAAATAATCGAAGGTAAAATTGACATAACAATGCTCACGGGTTCACCATACCAACCGATGAAACCCAGGACCCAAACCATGGTTCCAACCAACACCAGTTGCGGCATCAACAAGCCCCAACCCGATCGAAAAGCGACATACAAGAAGAATAACACCAGCAAATAACTCAACCCTACAAACAAGACCATTTCCGTCGACATCGTTTCGATGTAGAACTTTTGTCCCACCGTTCGTCCTGCCAGTCGCACCTTGTCAAACTTGAATTTCCCCAGTTCTTTTTGAATGTCTGTGATCAGATTATCACTTTTTTTCTTGGAAAGATAATCTTCATGACGAATGAGGATGCATATGGATTTTTTGTCCTTGGCAATGAAGGTATTCACCATTTCCACATTCTCCATCAAATCTTTTTCATCTTTTTGGAGGTGTTTTTCTTTGAAGTCAATGTAGGGGCGGAAAACAGCGCCTTGCATGCCTGGAAAAAGGTAGATTTCTTTTTCACTGACGATGCTCTTCGTAAATTTCACATTTTCAACTTGGTCCAATTGATGTTGAAATCGTTTTACCTTTTCCAAAAAAGTCCAATCGAAAACGTTGGGAGCATTTTCAAGGGAAATCAGTAAAAAATCATTGTCTGACTCAAACTTGCTCCGATAATCCATGAAAAAATTCGTTTCAGGGTCGCTAACCGGGAAAAATTTCTCAAAATCATAGTCCAAAGACACCTTTCGGAAGCCGAAAATCATGAAGCCCGTTGTCAGGATAATAACTGCAATGCCAAAAAAGGCAATTCTTTTGAATTGGTTTTCACCAACGTTTCGAAACATATATTCGTTGTATAAGGAGAACGATGAATAAGTAAAATTATAGATAACCGACAACGTAACAATAGGTAAGAAGATTTGTTTTCACATCCTCATTTTTTTATCCTAAATTTGTGACGAAATCGATAAACCGAAAACGAAAATGAAAAAAATTATACTCTCTTTATTAACCGTTTGCACTGGGCTAACTGCCATGAGTCAAACCGCTTTCACTTACACCAACGAACCCGTAATTGGTGATTCAAGAACCTTGTTTGTATGCGATTCCATGGCACCTGATTACGCATCTACCACAGGAAATGGCGTAGTTTGGAATTACGGACTTACACCCACGTACAGTGGCCAAACGAGATTATTGGAAGTTTTGGACGCAAGCACAACGCCTTACGCGGCTGATTTTGTTGGTGCAACAAAGACTGTGAGTATTGAAAGTTTTGCTAGCACGTATTTCTCTTCGGATGCAATGGGCAGAAGTTCGCAAGGTTTCTACATCGAAACAACTGGATTTGGAACGGTAAAAGCAATTTACGATGGAGACAACGAAAAAGTAATGAACTACCCGATGAACTTAAATGATCAAGTAGTTGATTTGTTCAGCGGATCGTTGAGCTTTACTTTCACAGTACCTCAAAATCCTGCCTGTGCAGGTTCTGCAAAAGCCGTTTATGACGGATATGGAACATTGGTGCAAGTGAACAATATTTCCGTATCAAACGTAGCACGATACCATATTGTGGACACAACGAGTGCCGACATCATGTTTGTGGGTAATACCAATATTATCCGCAATCAATACGAATATTACGATTTGAGCAGCAGCAACAAAACACCGATTTTCATTTATGCCAACATTAAAATTGTTTCAGGATTCACAACACCTTTGGCTGACATGAGCATTGTTTTGTCTGCAGTGGACGGAAACGGAATGGCTGGATTAGAGGACCAATCGGCAGATGCCTTCACAGTTTATCCAAATCCAACAACGGGAAACTTGTGTTTGACCAATGTAAGCCCCTCTGCTAAAATCACTTTAACAGATATGAGCGGTCGTATTTTCAACGTTGACCGCACTTCTTCCAACCAAGTTGATATTTCAACCTTGGCAAAAGGAGTTTACACAGCCACCATTTCACAAGATGGAACGGTTCAACAAACAAGAATCGTCCTGCAATAAAGAAAAATATTCTTTTATAAAATCCACCTTCCCCCAAGAAGGTGGATTTTTTTTGTCCCAAAAAATCAAAATCACACGTGAGCTTGCGAACCAACTAAAATCATCCAACAATTATCAATTGTCCATTATCAAAAAAAGTGAGCTCGCGAACAAGCAACAGTGAGCCTACGACCCCCACTTCACAAACCCTTAATCCCCGTATGCAGAAAAAGGTGAGTCAGCGAACCTTTTTCAATAAAATCTTCGAACTCAAACCAGATTTCGCCTTGGGAAAGAGAAGGGTTCGAAACGCAGTCATTGGCGGGCACCTCGAGGTAGCCGAAGTGGTGGTAGCGCAGCGAGCCACGCAGGATCACCGACAAGGTCGCTAATGAAAAGTGTAGAAACCTTGTCTTTCCGAAGCGGGAGGTTTTTCTTTTGCTTCTTTTCTTTTTCCCGGCGAAAAAGAAAAGAAGAACGAGTTAAAACCGCTCGGAAACTAAATCTATGTACCAAATTCCCAAATTCATGTTATTTTTGAATCCAGACAAATACACACATGAAACACATTTTCCTTTTTTTCCTACTCTCCTCCTTTCAACTCGTTGCGCAAGACTACCCTTTACTGTCTTCCGAAGAAAGAGCCTATCTTTTTCATATTGTAAAGAAAAGTCCCATTTTAGACAACAATCTCGGTCGCTTTTTCGATTACAAAGGACCGGCCGTTACCTATTTGAACGGAGAAGTTCATTTTGATTCCATTGAAAGCATCATCATCAATCATCCAGAATTGTTGATTATTCGAAGCGAAGAAATAGCGAAATCACCTTTGGGATTGATTGCAGAGGCTGCCAATAAAATGGCCATTTGGGAGCTCAACAAGGCCTTATTGGAGCACCGTAAAAAAGACGAAAATCAAAACGAATCCTTCTTAAAGAAATACCAAACCTTCGAATCTATTCTCATTGGACATTTGCCCGACGCCGCATTCAAATCAAAAGCCGACAGCATCGTATTGCATCCCAAACTAGACAATGCGTTCAACCCTAGCTTATCGCTAGACGACAAAAAAGCACTTTTGCAATCGTTTCGCTTCCTGGATCAAGAAGATGGCTTACTCGTGCTAAAAGCAATCAACATCGCCACCAATACCTATGTCGAAACCCGTGCGCGCGAAATTTATCTTTCACTGGGAGGGAAAGCCACAACATTTAAAAATGTTTTGATAGCCGCCGGAGATGGAAGCAATACCTCTGGCTTGTTGGAAGAGCGCGAAAAAGACGAAAAAGGTCGTTGGAACAAAGGTTTGCCAAAAGCGGTTGGCTTGTTTCCTTATCAATTGAGTTTACAAGAGAAAATTACAGAAAAAAGAAAAAAAACAACCAACATCGAGCCGAATCGTGCACCCGTGATGGATTTTTTCACCGTTGGGAACAACCGAATGACCAACTTGCATTTCGATGTTTGGGGCTACAATGCTGAAAAACAAACGACCGTTGTCATTGAAAAAAATGGACGAGCGTATCGATTGTACGGTTCAGGGGAAACTCGCTTCTTATCGCCGGACTCTACTTTTGCCGGAAAAGGTACTTACCAAAGTATGATTGACGATTTGCAAAAAGTAAAAATCGCCAACTTGGAAGAAATGATCTACGGCAAAAAAGGATTTGACTATTGGATTGATTACAACGAAAAGAAAAAGAAAGAAACCGAATTAAAAATTGAAAAATCAGAGAAAAAGCACAGTGATTTAGGCTATAGTCCGATAAAAACCAGTTCCAAAGTCACCCGAGAGGTCAGAAAACAAAAAAAGAAAAGCAAAGTATTGACGGATTACCAGCCAAAAACGGATTCCAATAAAAAGACAAAAAAAACCAGTCAAAACGAAATCATCTTTCTCTACGAAAAATACGAAGCTTACAAAGCAAAAATTGCGGAACTTAAAAAGCAAAAAGAAGAATCCATGACCTTGCTTTTCTCCTACCAGACAAGATTGGATGGATTCAAAACCAAATTTGGCATGCGTCCCATGACTTTCACTGAAAACGACGGATTGTACGTATTCGAAGATTCCACCACTTTTGACATGAATACCCAAGAATTTGTCTTTCCAGCCATCATGGATACTGTTCCTTTTGAAGTGCGTTTGTTGGCAATTCCCTACGGAAGTCTCTCCGAGGAAGCGGATGAAGTAATGCTCCACATCAATCTAATAGACGCAGCGCCACGCTACAACGCCAGACTTCAATTGCAATTGAAAGATGTATTTGCCTCCGACGATTACAAATTGGACGGCAACCTACTTTCTAAACAAGACAGTGTCGCTGTACAATTGTTTTTCGAAGGTTTGCTCGATAAGAAAGTAAATTTTGAAATCGTAGCAAGAGGAAATGGGGTTGGCAAAAAAGTCAACAATCAAATCGTGAAAGCCCAACCGCAAGAGGAACTATCCGTTTACCCTGGAACGACCGAAAATGAACGTTATAATTTTAAAATGGACAGTTCTTATGCCGATTTGCGATTGTCCGAAGTGTTCATCGATTTAGGCAGACAAATTCGCTTGGAAGTCAATTCGTACACAGACCCTGTTGCCTCCAATCTCAACTGCACCGACCCAGAAATTGTAGCACAAATGCAAAAAAATAATTGGTCCAAAAATCAAGTATTGAGCGCTTTGCGAACTTTGAGCATCTTGCGTAAATTGAAAGACGAAGTAAATGTATTGGCTGGCCAGTACCTTTCTCGAACCGAGGCTAAAATCGTCATCGACCGCTTCAACAAAGAAATTCAAAAAGCCACCATCAGCATCGGAAAATCCTCTTTAAAGACAAAGATCTAACCCAACCTGCGTGAGCCAGTGAACAAAACCAAATCAATGTGAGCCAGCGAACTCCAATTGTGAGCCTGCGAACAATACCAAAAAGAGTGAGCCCGCGAACAAAATTCATCCTGCGTGAGCCTGCGAACAATACCAAAAAGCGTGAGCCCGCGAACCTGAAATCACGGCACACCTCCCCTGCCCCTCATCAAGGAAGGAAAACACACAATCTTCCACATCCCCGAAGTGTTAAAAATGTGAGCTTGCGAACTCCAAATTCCCGAAGGGAGACCAATGTGAGCTTGCGAACTTCAAATTCCCGAAGGGAAACCAATGAGAGCTTGCGAACTCAAAATTCCCGAAGGGAAACCAATGTGAGCTTGCGAACTTCAAATGTCAAATCGAGCGAAGCAAGATTTGACTTCAAATTCCAAATACAAAGTCCTAATATCTTGAATCCTATCAAAAAAACTCCTCCTTAAAATTCATCAAATACACCTTCTCCGTCGCCCGCGTCAAAGCCGTATACAACCAACGGAAATAGCCGCTGTCCAACATTTCCTCCGTCAAATAACCTTGGTCTAGAAACACATTCGCCCACTGTCCACCTTGCGATTTATGACAAGTAACGGCATACGCATATTTCACCTGCAAAGCATTAAAGTAAGGATCCTTCAGAATTTTCTCAAAGCGTTTTCGTTTGTTTTTCTCGTCCGCATAATCTTCTTGAATAGCAAAAAACAATTTTTTCATATCGTCGCGTGGCAAATTAGGACCATCAACGTCCAACGTGTCCAGGAGAACCAGAATATCTCTTTCCACTTCCTGCGGATAATCAACAAATTGAACTGTCACTTCGGCAAAACGAAAACCATACAATTCTTCACGTCGCAAAACCCGTTTCACCACCAACATTTCACCATTGGCAATAAACCCGATGGAAGAATCGTCCGATAGCCAGAAATAATTGTTTTTTACTGCCATCAACAAGTCACCCGAGCACAAATCCTCTTCAAAATCAAAAACCACTGAGCGAATGTGTTGGTTAAAAGCATTGGCGCGTTTATTGGATCGTGTGATGATAATCGTTTCCTCCACGCCTACTTGCGAAAAGGAAGCTTCAATTCGTTCTTGCGTTTCATCACCTGGCAAGCGGATCAAATCACCTTTTTCCTCCAATTCAAATCGAGGAAATTCATGTTCTTCAGCCGACCGCAATTTCGTGGCGTTTAATAAAATACTTGAACCTTCCGTCTGTCGCACAACTTGGGTCAAACGGGCTTCGGTCAGCGTACATTTCGGAAAGTGCTGGCGCAAATAATCTGCACTTAACGCGGGTGAAAAATCGGATCCTACTGGCGGAAGCTGTCCTTCATCACCGAGTAAAATCAATTTACAGCCTTCCCCTGAAAAGACATATTCCATTAAATCGTCCAATAAATTTTGACTGCTCACCTGACCATCATTTTCAAGCGAATAGTCGGCAATCATAGACGCTTCGTCCACAATGAACAAGGTGTTTTTATACAAATTCGGCATCAACGAAACCCGATAGGCTCCATCAGCAGAAACGGCTCTTCGGTAGATCGATTTGTGAATCGTAAGCGCAATTTGATTCGATTTCGAAGCCAAAACTTTAGCAGCGCGACCTGTTGGAGCCAACAATTTCACTTTGGCTTTTGCCTCTCGCAAGGTCTTCACAAAGGCCCCCAACAAAGTCGTTTTCCCGGTCCCAGCGTATCCTTTCAATAAAAAAATCGGGTGACTTTCTTTTTTGAAAACAAAATCTGTTATTTTATCCATCAAAACCGCCTGGTCGTCCGTCGGATCCTGATGAAAATAGTCCAGAAACAAAGTATGAAAGGTCGTTTTATCCACAGTAAATCAATTCAAAACCAAAGATAACCGAATTTCCCCCACAAACACCATCCAATGTGAGCCCTCTAACAAAAACCAACCAACGTGAGCCCGCGAACTCCAAATGTGAGCTTGCGAACAAAACCCAACCAATATGAGCTTGCGAACTCCAAATGTGAGCTCGCGAACGCCAAATGTGAGCTTGCGAACTTCAAATGTCAAATCGCGCGTAGCAAGATTTGACTTCAAATTCATAATTCATCCCAAAAAAAAGCACCTATTGATTAAAAGGTTCAAAAAAACTATTCATTGCCCTTTCACAGAATTTAAAAAATTGTAGTTTTGTCTAGAATTTATAACAAAAGCAAAATGACGAACAATATTTCCCTTTTATTTAAAAAATATTCAGTACCCGCTTTATTTTTATTGATTGCCATCGGCATGCTCATCATGGGTGTTCAAAGCAACCAAAACAGTTCGTACATGATCGCTACTATCTTAATGTTTGTAGCCGCCATATTGAGCTTTTTGTACAGTTCCGGTTCGATTTCCACCAAAATTTTAACCATGTTAGGTCTGGTTGCGGGTCTTGGCGCATTAGGAACAATGATATTCTCCACAAAATCAGTGGCCGATACAGAAGCCCACAACAACAAATACATTTTGTGCAAAGCGCAAGCAGAATCGAATTTGAAAGACATTCGTTCCGCTCAAAAAGCTTTTGCTGAAACCAATGGTCGTTATGCGAAAGATTGGGATGAGTTGATTGATTTCGTGAAAAATGGTAAAGTTCCTTTCGTGGATGCTGTAGGCGTTGTACCTGGAAGAAGAATCACAGAAGCAGAAAGAGCTTTCTTGTATGGTGACAACCGTGCAATTGACGTCAACATGACGGAACTGGAAGCTTTGCGTTTATCGAAAAATCCAAATTGCGATGCCGATTTAAAAGGATTCAAGAGAGATACCATCATGGTGAGTTTCATGGATACAAAGTTCAAGACGAAATCATCCATTGAAGCCCGCATGAAAGCTGGTTTAGGAAAATTTGTTGCAGAAGATTTGCCAATCATTCCAATGTCGAAGAACGTAAAATGGACGATGGAAGTGAAAGACTCCGTTCAAATGGGAGCTGACTTTTTTCCAGCGATTCACGTTTTTGGTATATTGCCATATGCCCGCATAGAAGGTACATCCCCTGAGGAAATCAGCTTTGGAAAATTAACCACCAACGATACAGGCGGATCTTGGGAGGAATAAATCATGTCTAAAAAACAATTGGTTGTTGACATAGACCGCGATTCCGTTCGATTTACTCGATTGATTGGCATAACTGTTGACCAACAATTTCATTTCAATTTCAAAGACAAAACAGATTTTGGTTACAAAGACCAATTGGATGTTTTCTTAGCCAAAACGGATTTCCGCACCTTGGATTGGGACGAATACAGTCTCTCTTGGTTTGGTGAAAAGACAACCTTATTACCCTTTGCCATTTTCAATGAAGTGGATCCTGTGAAAGCATTTCAATTGTCATTCGGAAATTCCGTGGCCGACAACGATATTGATTTCAACCGAATTCCAGAATTTACTGGTGTGAACATCTATGAGATTCCGCTTTGGGTAAAATCCTTTTTCGTCGTTCGCTTTCCGCGAATGGTGTTGCAACACGAAGGAACGCATTGCATACGAGGATTGATTGGCGGTGGATCGTTTAAGTTGTCTTTACTTGTGAGTTTGCACGAAAATCATTTCTTGTTGATGGCCATCAAAGACCAAGAGGTAAAATATTACAATACGTTCGAATACCAAACAGCCGAAGACGTTGTTTACCATACAGCCCATTTGCTGCAACAATACAAGTGGCAAGACGAAAAAGGGAAATTGTATTTAGTACCTTCCCATCTGATTTCAGAAAATATAGCTGACGGAATTTCAAACTTGATCCATAAATTGCCTCCTTTTCAGCAATTAAAAATTGAAAGGTCCAATCATCTCATTTCCCAATTTCAAATCTTGTGCGTATAATCCGCGGTAAATTAAAATCACGAAGACTAACAGTCCCTAAAGGATTTACCTCTCGTCCTACGACCAATTTTTCGAAAGAAGGATTGTTCAATATCATCGACAACCGCATGGATTTGGACGACAAGGTGATCCTTGATTTGTGCTCCGGAACGGGAAACATTTCGCTGGAATTTGTTTCCGGTGGCGTGAAAAGTGTGGTGGCAGTTGATCAGAATTTCAAATGCGTAAAGTTTTTGCAAAACCTAGCCAAAGAGTTGGACATTGAAAATGAATTGACGGTTCTTAAAAGTGAAGTGCTTCAATTTTTGAAACACACCGAAATGAAATTTGATGTGATCTTCGCTGACCCGCCCTACGATTTAGACATTCATCAAAAAATTGTAGACGCGGTTTTTGAACGAAATTTATTGAACGAAGACGGTTGGTTGATTGTAGAACACAGCCGAAACACGGTTTTATTGAACAACCCTGGTTATCAATTCGAACGAAAATATGGGAGTGTTCAGTTCAGTTTTCTGCAAGAAAGTTTACCTTCGCAAGACAAATAATACGCGGCATGAAAAGAATTGGTTTATTTCCTGGAACATTCGACCCTTTCACCAAAGGTCATGAAACGGTCATCAAAAAAGCCATTCGTTTGTTCGATGAAATTGTGATTGGAATCGGAATCAACTCGGGCAAGCAACCGTACTTTGAGTTAGATAAGAGAGTGGCACATGTGAAATCCTTGTACCTCAATCACCCGAGTATACGTGTAGAAACCTTTCAAATTTTGACGGTTGATTTTGCCAAAGAAATTGGTGCCGAATACATTATTCGTGGATTGCGAGATTCCAAAGATTTTGATTACGAAAAACCGATTGCTCACATGAATTACGAAATTAGTGATGGTGTGGAAACGGTCTTCTTTTTAACAGAACAAAAATACGCTGCTATCAACTCCACCATCGTGCGCGAAATTCACCGTAACCATGCAGAAATTGGGAAATTTGTTAGTTCTCCTGAATTGCTGAGTTAACTTGGTACAATATTCGCTTGTAAAATAGCGTTGTTCAACAGAAGCAAAACCCATTATGCAACAAAAAACTTATTTCCCTTCCAAGGACGCTCTCCTAGTAGTCCTTTTTTCTTTCCTTGTCGGTTCACTTTTCGCACAAGAAAAACTGGTTGCCATAAAAGGCTATGCACCTGCTTACGTAGGAAAAGAAATCACTATTCTGCAAATCGAAGATTACTGGAGCGACAAAGAAGTCAAATTGGGCACGACAACTGTTCAAGCCGACAGTTCCTTTTCAGTTGAGTTTTTTGCCAGTGAAACGCAAAAGATAAAACTGAGAGCACTCAATAATTTTGGTTGGGTGTACATCGAACCGGGTGCCAACTACACCGTTTTTGTTCCGGAAACAGATCCATACAACGCCAAAGTACAAAGTGGAAATCAATTGGAAATTGGCTTTTTCAATTTGAAACCCAGCGATATCAACTACAAAATCCTTTCTTTCAACCGTTGGAATGACGAATTTATTGGCAACAATCTTGCCTATCGTACCAACAATCCAAAACGCTTCGCTGAGAAATTGGATACCTTCAAAATCTATGTGGAAAAAGCGTATGAAAAAGATACGAGCGGATTTTTCTTGAATTACGTAAAATTCTCCATTGCCGAATTGGACGAAATTGAATTTGCCGGTAGCCGAAACAAATACGAGAAATATGATTTTTACATTAAAACGTCTCCCGTTTCTTACGCCAATGACGCCTATACGCATTACATCAAGAAATACTACAAAAATTTGATCCCAAGATTGAGTAATACTACCAACAACGCCGTTTACTTGGGTGTATTGAAAAGCAGCCCCACGTTGGTGATGAAAGCCTTGGGGGCTGATTATGCCATGGATAATCTGCGATTGCGCGAATTGATTATGATGCAGGCTCTTTCTGAAGTTTTTTATTCCGATGATTTCCCGCAAACCAACATTCAAACGATTTTTGACAGTCTCTCAAAACGAGCCCTATTCAAGGAAAACAGAATCATTGCTACCAATTTATCGGCTCGTCTCAATGAATTGGTGCCGGGATCAAAATGCCCCGAATTCGTCTTGTTGTACCCCAATGGAAAATCCTATACGCACATGGATTTCAGAGGAAAATATTTGTACCTGCACTTCTACGACCCCAAAAGCCTATCCAACCAATTGGAAATGAGCTTGCTGAAAGACTTACACAAAAAGTACATGAATGATATACAATTCGTTACCGTAGTGCTCGACAACGGAGATTTGACCGACAAAGAAATGCAGGAAATTAAAAGTTTAAATTGGCTCTACTACCGCTGTGCGTCCAACGACGAATTGATTCGTAAATTCAAAGTACAGAATTTCCCTACCTATTTCTTAGTCGATGTTACCGGCTACATGGCACAATCGCCTGCTTTGGCACCGACCCCCAACGCGCAGTACCAAACCATTGAGAAAACATTTTTCCAAATTCAAAAGATCAACCGCGATATGCGAGAAAGGTAAGCACTAAATCACGCTCGCATATCAACCAATTATCAATTGTTTATTAATCAAAATCCGCATCTTCTGCGTTAAAAAAAGTGCGCCCACATCAACCAATTATCAATTATCAATTACCCATGACAAATTACAAAATGTGAGCCCGCGATCAAAAAAAACTCCGTGCCCTCTGCGCCTTCTTTGCGCACTTTGCGGTTAAAAAACACCCACAAGCCTAAAGTCCTAATATCCTAACATCTTAAAATCCTAAAGTCCCAACACCCTACCTCCTAGAAACACCCAAAATCAACCCCATCACTCCCCCACAAATATGCGCGAATTGAGAAATTTGATCCGGCTGTGTAGCTTTCAAGAATTCCTGTCCAACAAACAGAACAAAGACCAAAATAAACGTCAAGGGAATTTCATTGTTTTTTCGACCGATTAACGAAGTCAACACGATCATCATAAAAACGATGCCGCTCGCCCCCAACAGTCCTGCATCCCAAAAGGCAATGTGAATGATGGCCGTAACCAAGGTGGTAATTAAGGTGTAAATTGTCAATGTTTTGGTGCCCAACTCTTTTTCCAAGCTTGGTCCAATCAATAAAATGATACTAAAATTCCCGATGTAATGGGCGAAATCTTTGTGACCAAAAATGTAGGTAAACAAGGAAACATAATCTTGCCAACGATCTTGGTGAAAAGTGCCATCCAATACCGTAATGGCCAACGTGCCGCCAACGACGTACTGCACACCAAGCAGCGCAAGAGATAGAAAAGCAAACCAAAGAATGAAGGGTGAATTGAATGTGATTTTCATTAAAAAAGCATTTACTTAGGTATACGCTAGTTCCTGCATTGGGTTTCAGGGATTCAAGGAATACTAAAATATTCACTTGAAGCCCTAACGAAAATCCTCCCACTAGATTCCAATTTAAAAACCCATTTTAGCACAGCAAGTTCATCCATAGATTACCCATAGATACTATATGGATAGTATATGAAATAGAGTAAGAAAAATATCGCACTCAAAATCAGCGTACAATACTCGAAATTTACAATACACGAATGACTCAAACAGTGAAGAGGAGAAAATCTGCCGTCACCTCCATATTTTTTCGCGGTTCACGGCTTAAAAAAAACACCAATCTCGCATGACCCGACTCACTCAGTTATCAACACATAGATCCGAGTTTTCAACACAGAATAAATCACTGATTCTAAGAACATAACTTAAATTTAACGTACGCCAGCAAAACAAAATATGCTTATCAATTTTAAATGCGTATCTTTGCACCCAATTTTAAAAATATAGAATGACATTTAAAGAGCTCGGGCTCAAGAGTGAGGTGTTGAAGTCGATTGAAGAACTGGGTTTTTCAACACCTACTCCGATTCAGGAACAAGCTATTCCCCATTTGTTGGGAGAGAATAGTGACTTCGTGGGACTTGCCCAAACAGGTACAGGGAAAACGGCAGCATTTGGCTTGCCACTAATTAACAACATTGACGAAGACTTAAATTACCCTCAAGGGTTAGTCATTTGTCCTACACGCGAACTTTGTTTGCAAATTTCTAAAGACTTAGAGTCTTATTCTAAATACACGAAATTGCGCACGGTTGCAGTTTACGGTGGAACAGACATTAGAAAACAAATTACCGATATCAAACGTGGAGCCCAAATTATTGTGGCAACTCCAGGTCGTTTGATGGATTTAGTGAAAAGAAAAGCCATTAACTTGAACGACATCGAATGCGTAGTCTTAGACGAAGCAGATGAGATGTTGAACATGGGATTCAAAGAAGATATAGATACGATCTTGTCTGAAACGCCTCCGGAAAGAAATGTATGGTTGTTCTCAGCGACCATGCCGAAAGAAGTAGCACGTATTTCTCAAAGCTACCAAAACGATCCGCTGGAAGTTTCAATAGGTCACAAAAATCAAAGTAACGAAAACATCGATCACATCTATTACAGTGTAAAAGAAAAAGATCGTTTCGGTGCTGTAAAACGTTTGATTGATTTCAATCCAGATATTTACGGATTGATTTTTTGTCGAACACGTCACGAAACAGCTTCTGTTGCTGAGAAATTAGCAAGAGAAGGTTACAACGCAGAACCGTTGCACGGTGAATTATCACAAGCACAACGCGACCGCGTTATGGACCGTTTCCGCAGCAAAGACTTGCAAATCTTGGTTGCTACCGATGTAGCTGCTCGTGGTTTGGATATCGACAACATTACACACGTTATCAATTACAACTTACCGGATGATATCGAGAATTATACGCACCGAAGTGGTCGTACAGCTCGTGCTGGTAAAAAAGGAGAATCGTTGGTTTTGATCAACACCCGTGAAAACGGTAAAATCCGCATGATTGAAAAACAAATGCGTGTAACCTTTACTAAAGGAACTATTCCTGGACCAGAAGAAATTTGTGCTATTCAATTGAACAAATTGATGGACAAAATTCTGAAAACAGAAGTAAACGAAAAAGAAATCGAAAGTTTCTTGCCACAGATATACGCTTCATTCGAAGAAATGTCCAAAGAAGAAATTTTGAAAAAATTCGTTTCTACTGAATTCAACCGTTTCTTTGACTATTATAAAAAAGCCGGAGACTTAAACGCCTCGGGTCGCAGTGGTTCTGATGAAGGATTCAGCGATCGTAGCGAAAGAGGTGAACGCGGTGAGCGAGGCGAACGTGGCGAAAGACGTGGCGGACGCGATAGAGACAAACAAGAAGAAGGAAAAACTCGTTTCTTCGTTAATTTGGGTCGTCGAGATGGTTTGAATCCAGGTGGTTTGTTACGTGTAATCTGTGATTCAACTCGTTTGGACAGCAGCGCTATTGGACGTATCGATATTACGCCATCTTTCTCTTTCTTTGAAGCAGATGATGAGCATGTTGACGCCATTTTGAACAAAGCAAATGGTTCTGAATTTGAAGGACAAGAAGTAAACATTGAAGTGACCAAAAAAGACCGAGCAGACAAACCGAGAGGTGGTGGAAGCGGTGGCGGAGGTTTCAGAGGTGGATCGGATCGTCCAGGATTTAAATCTGGTGGCAGTGCCCGAAGAGGAACATTTGGTGGCGGTGGTTCACGTGGCGGCGAAAGTCGTGGTGGTGAAAGTCGCAGCAGCGATAGCCGTGGCGGAACAAGTTTCCGTAAAAGCAGTGCGCCAAGCGAAAGAAGAGAACGTCCAGCAGGTGGCGAAGAAAGAAGAAGTTCTTTCAGTGACAGATCGGCACGTGCAACTGAAGGTGGAGAAAGAAGAGAAAGAAATTTTGGTAGCAGCGAGCGCCCTGAAAGAAAATCTTTCGGTTCTGACCGACCAAGACGTACAGGAGGATTCAACGATCCAGAAAAAAGAAAAAGAAAATAATAATTATTGAATCGTAAATTTCAATGGAAATAAGAAATATTGCAATTATTGCACACGTTGACCACGGCAAAACGACCTTGGTAGATAGAATGATTGAAGCTGGTAGCGTTGTCGAAGAAAGAGAACGTCCAAAAGGCGAATTGTTCATGGACAACAACGATTTGGAGAAAGAACGTGGAATTACCATCGTCTCTAAAAACGTTTCTGTTATCTACAAAGACACAAAAATCAACATCATCGACACACCGGGTCACGCCGATTTCGGTGGTGAGGTGGAACGTGTTTTGAACATGGCGGACGGTGTTTGTTTGTTAGTAGATGCCTTTGAAGGTCCTATGCCACAAACGCGTTTCGTATTAGGGAAAGCTTTGTCCATGGGTTTGAAACCTTTGTTGGTGATCAATAAAGTGGACAAAGAAAACTGTACACCAGAAGAAGTACATGAAAAAGTATTCGATTTGATGTTCGAATTGGATGCTTCTGAAGAACAATTGGATTTTGCTACCGTTTACGGTTCAGCTAAAAACGGTTGGATGGCGTTGGATTGGAAACAACCGACAACAACCATTACTCCACTTTTGGATACGATTTTGGACTATTTCCCAGAAAAAACAATTGAGGAAGGAAACACACAAATGTTGATCACTTCATTGGATTTTTCAACGTATGTTGGTCGAATCGCTATCGGTCGTTTGAACAGAGGTATTTTGAAAGAAGGTATGCCCATCATTCTTGGAAAAAGAGACGGAGCGCAAGAAAAACACAGAATCAAAGATTTGTTCGTTTTCGAAGGAATTGAGCGTGTAAAAGTAACGGAAGTTCAACCGGGCGATATTTGTGCTGTAACAGGCATTGAAGGATTTGAAATTGGTGACGTAATTTGCGATGCTGAGAACCCAGATCCATTGCCATCTATATCCATTGATGAGCCAACGATGAACATGTTGTTCTCGATCAATGATTCACCATTCTTTGGTAAAGAAGGTAAAAAAGTAACCTCTCGTCACATCTCTGAGCGATTGGAGAAAGAGTTGGAGAAAAACTTGGCGATGCGCGTCACCAACACTGACAAAGCCGACAAATGGTTGGTAGCTGGACGGGGTGTATTGCACTTGTCTGTTTTGATCGAAACCATGCGTCGTGAAGGGTATGAATTGCAAGTGGGACAACCACAAGTAATCATCCGTGAAATTGACGGAGTAAAATGTGAGCCAATTGAAGAATTGACCATCGATTTACCAGAGGAGCATTCAGGAACAGCTGTTGAAGCCGTTTCTAAACGCAAAGGAGAAATGACCAACATGGAGCCAAAAGGAGCACGTATGGTGATTCAATTCCAAATCCCGTCAAGAGGTATCATCGGTTTGAGAAACTATTTGTTGACACAAACGGCTGGTGAAGCCATTATGACGCACCGTTTCTTGGAATACCAACCTTACAAAGGTGATATTTCAGGTCGTCAAAATGGATCTTTGATCTCTATGGAACTTGGAAAATCAATTCCATTCTCCCTGAACAACTTGCAAGAGCGAGGGAAATTCTTCATCGGACCAAACGAGGATATATACGAAGGTCAAGTAATTGGAGAAAATTCAAGAGCAGGCGATTTGATCGTAAACGTTACAAAAATGAAAAAAATGTCCAACATGCGTTCATCTGGAGCAGATGAGAAAGTACGTTTGGCACCACCGAAAAATTTCTCTTTGGAGGAATGTTTGGAATACATTCAAGGTGACGAATACGTTGAAGTAACACCTGGGAATTTGAGAATTCGTAAAATTTTGTTGACCGAAGGGGAAAGAAAACGCTCGAATAAATAAGCATAAAACTGACAATCTGTCAAAATGTACCCTTTTCTCTGAATTGGGTACATTTTTTGTCTTATGTGGATAAGGATGTTGAAAAGATTGCATCCCACTGAATCCTTTGAAGGGATAAAAAGTTGTAAATTTCAACTCAAAGAACAAGACTATGTTTGACGACGATGAAGACGAAGAAAATTATTTCGAAGGCGATTTGACCAAGGACCTGGAAAGTTTTGAAAATTATTTAAAAGGCGGTTCCATTGGTTATTACGATGTAGATCGTTTAGAAGCGATGGTCGATCATTATTTGATCAGCGGCCAATACAAGAAAGGCCGAAAATGTGCCGAATATGCCTTGAGTCTTTTTTCGTTTGCCCCAATTTTTAAATTGCGCTTGGCACAATCACTCTCCGGAATGGGGAAATTGAAAGAATCCTTGAACATTCTGGGTGAAATTGAGCGAACCATGGCAGACGATTGCGAATGGTTGCTGACAAAAGCATCCATTTTTAGTCAGTTGCGGGATTCCAAGTTGGCCATCCGCTTCTTTCGTGCCGCTCTAGAAAAAGCAGACAAAGACGACAAAGATGAAATCTACTTGGATTTGGCCATGGAAATGGAAAATGCCAACGATTACAAAGGAGCGTTGGAGGTGTTGAAAGAAGCCATGAAGCACAATCCAAAAAACGAAGGTGCGATCTACGAATTAGCCTATTGCTACGACCAACTGGACGATTCTGAAAATGCAATTAAGAGTTATTCTGATTTCATCGAAGAAAATCCATATTCTTTCACTTCTTGGTACAATTTGGCAAACGCTTATTCTAAAAACGAAAATTACGACAAAGCCATTTGGGCGTACGATTACTGTTTGTTGATCAACCCCGACTTTGGTCCGGCTTATTTCAACATGGGAAATGCGTATTTGTCGATGGAAAAATACAAATTAGCGATAGAAAATTTTGAAAAGTGCATGGAGATTGACGGAGACGATCCCGTGGCACTTTGTTATATCGGCGAAGCTTACGAGCAATTAAACCAATTGCCGTTGGCTAAAATGTTTTACCAACGTTCGATGGAAATGGCTCCACTCCTACCTGACGCTTGGTTAGGAATGGGTATTGTGCATGATTTAGAAGGAAAAACATTTGAAGCATTAACGTTTATTTTCAAAGCGCTGGAATTGGACGATCAAAATGCTGGAATTTTCCATGTATTGGCGGGAGCTTATGAAAAATTGGGCGAAACCGATTTAGCCATTGAAAATTACTACAAAGCACTCGCGTTGGATCACGAAGACGAAGAGACCTTGGGCAGTTTAGTTGACTTATTGTTAGAACTCGATCCGAAGAAAGCATTGGAATTGGTATTGAATTTTGAAGATACTTACGGTCAAAATGACCATTTGCCATTACACATAACAAATGTTTATTGGAATTTGGGCAAAAAAACCGAAGCAATGAATTACTTTCGTTCTTTCTTTCTAGAAAATCCCATCCTCGCAAAGGAAATTTTCGATGTGAATCCGGACCTCAAAGAAGAGAAAACATTTACCGATTTATTTGAAGCATAAAAAACCCATTTTATGAATTACGATTTACCTTACATTCCGCAAAGAGAAAATAAACCAAGAAAAGCGGGAATTACCATGATGATGGACAAAGGTCTCAGTTTGCGCGAGACAGAAAATTTCATTGAAGCATCAGGGCATTTGACCGATGTAGTGAAATTTGGATTTGGTACCGCCATGGTCACTCAAAATTTAGAGGAGAAAATTGCTTTGTACAGACAAGCCAACATTCGCCCCTATTTTGGAGGAACGCTTTTCGAAATTTTCTATGCTCGCGGCATGACAGAGGATTACGTTCGATTGCTGGATAAATACAAATTGGATTTGGCAGAGATTTCTGACGGTTCTATCATCATCAACCACGATGAGAAATGTGAATTGATTCATAAAATGTCCAAAGACAGAACCATTCTTTCGGAAGTAGGTTCCAAAGATTCCGGCATTATTATTTCTCCAGGAAAATGGATCAAAATGATGAGTACGGAATTGGAAGCAGGTTCTTGGAAAGTAATTGCAGAAGGTCGTGAAGCAGGAAATGTGGGTGTATTTAGACCCAATGGAACTGCACATACATTCTTAATTAACAAAATTATTGCGAAAATCAATCCCAATGACATCATGTGGGAAGCTCCAATTAAAAACCAACAAGTGTGGTTTATCAAATTGTTCGGCGCTAACGTGAATCTAGGAAATATTGCTCCACACGAAATGATTCCATTGGAATGTTTGCGTTTGGGATTACGAGGCGATACTTTCTTTGAAAACTTACCCCCAGACTTTGCCGCTCGTTTAAAACAAGTAAACGATGAAGACGAAGTGATGGAAGAATCCGAAGAATAATGTTCTACAAAACAGGTGAAATTACAGAGCACTCTGCAGCTGTTTACGACATTTCACTTGATGCACCTTATTTATATTCAGCAAGCGCTGATGGCTTTGTGGTGCGTTGGAATCTAGATTCCTTATCGCAAGACAATTTTGCCATCAGATGTACCAATACACCTTATTCTTTGACTTTTGACAAAGATCAGCGGAACCTTTGGTTTGGATTGTCCAATGGTGATTTGCACGTGGTGGCGGTTGACACAAAAACGGAATTGAAGTTCTTCAAACAGCACCGTTCAGGAATCTTTTCTCTGTGCTCTATTCCACAAAAAAAGGTTGTAATCGCTGGAGATGCCGACGGTAATTTGTCTATTTGGAATGCAGAGAAATTGGAATTATTGCTGTTTCTTCCCTTGAATTGTGGCAAAATTCGAAAGATTCGAGCCAATTCGGAAGGCACATTGTTTAGCATTCAAAGTCTTGATGATAAAATTCGGATTTTCGAAACAAATGGCTTCAACGAAATCAGCACACTTGCCGGTCACAAAGAAGGAGCTTGTTGCGCATTTTTTTCACCAAAAAACGAAAGTGAAATTCTTATTTCAGGGGGAAAAGACGGACACTTGAAAAAATGGGATTGGCCAACGGAAAAATTGCTTCAAGCGATTCCTGCGCACAATTTTGCCGTTTATGACTTCACACTTTTGGACCACGGAAAATTATTTGCCACGGCAAGCCGAGACAAAACCATCAAAATTTGGGAAACCGAATCCCTCAACTTCGTTCAAAAATTAGAGGCAAAAGCGGGTGGTCACAAACACTCCGTCAATGCACTACTTGCCATAGATGAGCATCATTTCATTTCTTGCTCCGACGACCGAAAAATCATCCTCTGGTCCAACTTACCCCAGTCGTAAAATCGTCCTATCGTTCCATCCCACTATCTTTACGTCTCAAATCAGGCACAAATTTTGATTAAATTTGAAGAAAGATAGAACAGATGAAAATTATCCTAGTATTGATTACCCTTCTGATTTGCCTCTTGTCAACGGCACAAAATCCAGTTGGATTTGACAAAATGGCCAAAAATATGGCAGGAAAGAAAGCTCCTTTCATCACGCAAGAATCACTCAATAAAATCCTAGCCTCCAATAAACCTGTCGTGATTTTAGATTCACGCGAACAAAAAGAATACGATGTCAGCCATTTGCCCAATGCGATTTGGGTTGGTTACGACCAAGTGATTTGGGAGAAAATAGAATTACTGGATAAAAACGCTACCATTGTGATTTACTGTTCCGTAGGTTACCGAAGTGGAAAATTGACAGAAGAATTACGCAAGAAAGGCTTTAAAAATGTGAAAAATCTGTACGGAGGATTGTTCAATTGGGTCAACAATGGCGGCTCAGTAGAAACGTCCAATCATAAAAAAACAAGCAATGTACACGGCTACAATGAAAAATGGAGTCACTGGTTAAATCCCACCAAAGCAACGATCATTTTATAATTTTTCAATCGAGAACCCTGAAGGAATAGTCTTAAGGTCCAACAACCCAAAATCACACGTAACCCGCTACCCAATACATTACGTAACCGAACCATTCTTTGGTCAATCTTTCCCAATAAAATAAGATTTGGGATGATGGCAAGAAATATTGTTCCCAATAATAATTTCGCTTCGGCCCCGAATCGTTGTTGGTCGAAAAAGAATCACATGACAATCCCCTTTTCTCAAAACACGCCAAGGCGCGCCGCATGTGAAAAGACGAACTAATGAGCAGTATAGATTTCAATTCTGGAAACGACTTTTTCAATAAATCCGTCGTGAATTCTGCATTTTCGTTGGTATTTTGAGATTTGCTTTCTACGATAATATCCTTTGCTGGAATCCCCCATTTTCGAATGACTTCCGCCAATTGCTCTGCTTCGTGCAATCCACGATCACTGATTTGACCCGAATCACCTGTGATTAAAATCTTTCGAATTTTTCCTTTGTGGTACAAATCCAAGGTTTGCCAAATTCGATCCCCATTTACATTCAAACTCAACCGGTCCAAATCATGGTTGTAAAATCCCATACCCGTCAAAAGCACCCCACAATCATACGTTTTCAAATTTTCAGTCTTTTTTCCTTGAATTTCCCACAACCGAGCAAACTCAAGATAGATAACTGAATTTGAGAAGAATAGATAAAAAGAAAACGCCAGCCACAAAAGCGCTTTAGAAAACTTCTTTTTGCGCCAAATGAGTCCAGCTGTCAGCAAGAAAAGAATCCAAATAAAAGGCTGAGTAAGAAACAACAAGAGTTTCGATAACAAAAAAAACATATGGCTTACCTTTACATTGCCTCAAAGATGTGGTAATTTTGAGGATAATTCAAAACGTTAAACATAAAAAATGGACAAATTAGAAAGTGTAATCGGGATTTCCTGGGTAGAATTGAATCAAATAATCGTCAGTAAAAGTATCATGTTGGTTATAGCGGTAGCTATAGTAATAGTTGGCTTTTGGTTCGCTAAAATGGCCGCTAAAGGTGTAAAACGAGCCATGATTACTGGTCACATGGATGCTGGTTTAGTCACGTTCATTTCAAGCATGGTTTCTGCGGTCATCAAAGTACTAGTAGTCATTACTGCGATGTCACAGTTAGGCATACAAATGACATCGTTCATAGCTATATTAGGAGCAGCTGGTTTAGCGGTTGGTATGGCATTCTCAGGTACACTTTCCAATTTCGCCGGAGGCATCATGATTTTGGTATTCAAACCGTTTAAAGTGGATGATTTTATTCAAGCACAGGGTGAAACGGGAACGGTGAAAGAAATTCAAATTTTCAACACTTTTTTAAGCACCAATGATAATAAAATCGTTATTCTACCCAATGGTCCTTTAGCCAATGGAAACATGGTCAATTTCACCAAAGCAGAAAACCGACGTGTAGACTTCTCATTCGGAATTGCCTATGGTGACGACTACGACACAGCAAAAGCCCTGATTCAAAAATTCATTGATGAAGACAAACGCATTCTGAAAGAACCAGCCAACTTTATCGGCTTGGGCGAATTGTCAAATTCCTCTGTCAACATAACCGTCAGAGTTTGGACACCCGTAGCAAATTATTGGGATGTACATTTCGACATGAACGAACGCGTTTACAAAGAATTTAGCAAGGCTGGTTTGCACATTCCATTCCCTCAAATGGATGTTCACGTGGTGAATGAAAAGGAACAACAGAACAAGCTCTAAAACAAACACTTGAATAAATGAACGGCAGATTTTTTGCAAAATCTGCCGTTTTCTTTTTATATTGCTGTTCACTAAATACAAAAAAGAATGAAAAATATTGGACTGATAATGCTTTTTAGTTTGCTTTGTTACACAAGCTTTGCTCAAACTGAAGAGAAACCTGCCGCTGCTATTGCGGTTGAACCAACCTTCGTTGGTGGCACGGAAGGAATGATGAATTTCCTATCTGAAAACATCAAATACCCGAAAGAAGCTATTGAATCCAATACTTCTGGAAGAGTTTATGTTTCTTTGGTAATCAATGAAGCTGGCAAAGTGATCGAAGTGGAAATCCTTCGTGGTGTCAGCAATTCACTCGATTTAGAAGCCATTCGTGTGTGCGAAAAAATGCCTAATTGGAACCCAGCGAGAGACGGTGATGGTAACGCTGTTAAAAGCGAGGTAAAATTACCCATTGCATTTACGCTCGATTGAAATAATCCTAAATAAAAGCACTGCAAAGGGAAAGACTTCGGTTTTTCCCTTTTTTTATGGATTCTTTTTTTAAAATAATGCCAACCTTTATTGGGAACTTCTCTAAAACAAAAAAGTCCAATCTTTCGATTGGACTTTCTATGTGATCCCGCTGGGATTCGAACCCAGGGCCCATACATTAAAAGTGTATTGCTCTACCAGCTGAGCTACGGAATCTAATCAAATGGAGATAAATAATTTTCGTTATTGTTTCTCTGTTTGAGGGTGCAAATATAGCGGTATATTTTTTTTCTGCAAGGACATTCTGGACTTTTTTTTAATTTATTTTTATCATTGAAGATAAAAGATTGATTTATAGTTAACATAACTTCTCATTTATTTTTTAAGAACCTAGATAAAATACCGTTCTTAACGATGATTCTAGCGAAACCATTACTTTTGCAACAGTAGAAAGAAGACATGAGGATATTTCTGATCGGATACATGGGCAGTGGAAAAAGCACCTTGGGCAAGCGTTTGGCGAAGGCTTTGGAAATTCCTTTTGTCGACATAGATGCTGAAATTGAGCAAACCCAAGGAAAAAGCATTACTGCCATTTTCCAGGACGAAGGCGAAGAACATTTCCGACGATTGGAAGAAAAATTCTTAATGAGCTTAAAGAATTTCACTGCCAAAGCCGTATATGCCACGGGAGGCGGAATGCCTTGCTTCTACGACAATCTTTCGCTATTGAATAGCCTGGGTGCCACCGTTTACTTAAAACGACCTACAAGTGAATTGCTGCATCGTTTAATGAATAGCAAAAAAGAGCGTCCGCTAACGGTCGGTAAAACCAAAGAAGAATTATACGAATTTATTGAAATGCATTTGGCTGAGCGGGAATTGTTTTACGAAAAAGCAAAAATCACCGTTCCTCGCTCAAAGCAAAACGTTCCTTCCCTACTCGAGTTGATTCAACAATTTGAAAACAATCAAGCATGAATCAAAAAGAATTAGATATTTATCTCGCAGAAACGGAGTTGCTCAACTTCAATCATCCCAACTTTGAAGAATTCTTACAGAATATTGAAGGAATTGGAACCCCGGAAGAGCAATTGCTCAAAGTGTACTTAAAGGTGCGGGATTCGTTTTTGTACGATCCTTATCACCTGGATTTACGGCCAGAGGGATTAAAGGCAAGTACCGTATTAACCAAAAGACGAGCTTGGTGTGTGGAAAAAGCGAATGTAATGGCTGCTTGTTCGCGTCGTTTGGGATTCCCTACTCGTTTGGGATACGCCATCGTAACCAATCACATTGGCGTCGAGCGATTGGTTTCCTATTTACGGAGAGAGGAAATTGTATTCCACGGATACGTTGAGATTTTTATGCACGGAAAATGGGTTTCCTGCACGCCCTCTTTCGATCAATTGATTTGTCGACTGACCAACGTTGCTCCACTGGAATTTGATGGAAAAACAGATTCCATGTTTCAAGCGTTCAAGGGCGAAGAAAAATTCATGGAATACCTGCATTATTATGGGGCATTCGATGACGTTCCCCTGGAATTAATGAACGCTGAAATGAAAAAGTATTACCCGCATCTTTTCGAAAAAATTTACGACGAGCGATCCTTTTCATTTTTCCATATTTGGTCTCACCTATTATAGAAAAACTAGGCTTCCAATTTACTTCACAACCACAATCAAGTACTTGGTCACCTTCCAGAATGAACGGATATCCGTTATCGTCAATTTGGTGTTGTTTCCAGATTCTTGCAATTTATAAGATGCAGTTGGGTGCGTTGAAACGATTTGAATTTTGTTGCCCGAAATGATGAATTCTTTTTTGCTGCGCACATCAATTTTGGTGAAATAATCTTCATTGAAGTCCACCTTCAAGTTCAACTTCTTTCCAATTCCAATAAATCCATTTTTCAATTCAACAACGCCGTTTTTCTCCAATTCTTTGTCGGAACCATACACGTAAAAAGCTGTATTCATCTCATCCGATAAATTTTCTAGTTGGTAGGCTTTCTGTTGATACGCATCAAACAATAAGGAGTAATCTTTGTCTTTTTGTTCCAATTCCTCCTGAAGAGAAGCTATTTGCTCATCTTTGGCGGCAATGTCTTCCACCAAACGTTTGATCATATTTTCCAACTCCACAATTTTAAAACCACTTGCCTTCAATGTTTCTTGCATTTGAGTCACCTTTTTGGCATTTTCTTCTCGTAGGAAATTGATGTGCTTTATTTCTTGCAAAACCATGGCTTTCTCGTCGACACCCAATTCAGGATTCGCACTTTTCAACCGGACACTTTCTTTTTTAATTCCAATGGAAATCAAATTATCTTGAATCTCATTGAAAAAAGAAAGGGACTCATTGATCATAGAATCTTTCAATTCATCATCCAATTTCATTTGCTCAATTTGGGTTTGCAAAGTGGCAATTTCTTCTGTCTGTGTACCTTGTGGTGCCGACTCGGATTTACAAGCCATTAAAACAGCCGTTAGAATAAGGATACTGATTACTTTCATTATAGATTTTGTTTATCTTTAAAAACTCCAAAACAATTGGAACATTGAAAATTACTAAAAAAATGACAGGAAAAACACTTCTCACCTTCCTTTTTTGTGGTTTTATGGCCACCACCTTTGCACAAAAAATACACTACAATCTCCGAATGGAAAAACCTCAAACACACTACTTTCAAGTAGAAATGATTTTGAGCGATTTTAAAGAAAGTGAACTGGAAATTAAAATGCCTGTTTGGGCACCAGGAAGTTATTTGGTGCGCGAATTTGCCAAAAATGTGGACCAAGTAATTGCTGTAGATGAAAAAGACAACGTTCTACCAATTGTTAAAACATCCAAAAACACCTGGAAAATTACCAAAGGAAAAGCGAAAAAAGTAACCGTTGAATACGACGTTTATTCCTTTGAATTATCCGTTCGCACCAGTTTTATTGATTTAACACACGGCTACGTGAGCGGGAGTGGTGTTTTTATGTACATCGATAAACACAAAGAATTAGCCGGGACAACAACGATTTTCCCGTACAAAGACTTCAAAAAGATTACAACGGCTCTTCCTTTGAGTGCAGAAAGCATGGCAAGCGATGGCTGTTCAAATTACACTTTCCGAAATTATGACCATTTGGTGGATTGTCCGATCGAAATTGGCAACCAGGAAGTTTTTGATTTTATGGCGGCTGGCGTAAAACATACAGTTGGCATCTATGGGAAAGGAAATTACAAAGTCGACTATTTAAAAACAGACATGGCCAAAATGGTCGAAGCAGCCACAGATGTTTTCAAAGAAAATCCAAACAAAGAATATACGTTCATTATTCACAACGTGGAAGAAGGACAAGGTGGTTTGGAGCATTGCAATAGCACAACCCTTAGTGTAAACCGATGGACATACGAAGGAAGTGAATACGTTGGTTTTTTATCACTTGTAGCGCATGAATACTTTCACTTGTGGAATGTGAAACGCATTCGCCCAGTTACACTCGGACCGTTCAACTACGACGAAGAAAACTACACAACACTTTTGTGGGTAATGGAAGGATTCACTTCGTATTACGATGAATTGCTCTTGCGCCGAGCTGGGTTGTATAGTCAAGATGAGTACATTGCCAAATTGAATGGTACTTTGAATTATGTAGAAGGTTCACTTGGCTCGCGCATCCAACCCTTAGCTGATGCCAGTTTCGATGCTTGGATCAAAGCGTATCGACCAAATGAAAATAGCTCCAATACAACTATGACGTACTATTCGCGTGGTCAATTGATGGCTGCTTTGTTTGACGCCATGATTGTGAGTGAATACAAGGGTGCAAAATGCTTGGATGACTTTATGCAAATATTGTACAACAAGTATTTCAAAAAACTCGACCGCGGATTTACAGACAAAGAATTTCAAGACGAATTGTCGGCTTTTCTCCACAAAGACATGACTGATTTCTTCAATCGATTTATCCAAGGGACAGAAATTCCAGATTACCAGTCGTATTTTGAAAAAGCAGGAGTTAAGGTAGAGAAAGGATCCGTTACAGAAACCACGTTTGGTGCTCGCTACAGCGACGTTGGTGGAAAAACGACTATTCGATCCGTACGTAGAGATTCAGCTGCCGAAGATGCTGGCTTCAGTGTAAACGATGAAATCATTTCTGCAAATGGTTTTCGCGTAAATTCAGATCGTTTTTCGAGTGCCTTGAATACCCTCACGAAAGAGGAGACAATGGATGTACTCATTTCTCGCGACAATGTAATCCTTTCCTTGAAAGCCGGTTTAAAAGAGTATTCTTATCCTCGATTTAAATTATCATTGAGTGAGGATAAGAATGCGGCAACACTTAGAGACTATTGGTTGCGCTAAATGAGAATTAGCTTCAAATATCTCAGTGCCTTGGGTATTGTTTTTTTATTCTCTTGTGGGAATTCAAAACATGTGGCGAATTTGCAGGATGTCCAGGATCCAAAGCCCCAAGTTGTTAGCGTTCAGTTACCAAAATCGAAGGAAAGTACGTATGCTTATTCACAAGTAGAACCGAGTATTGCCATTCACCCAACGGATCCAAACATTCAGATAGCGGGTAGTGTTTTGGATGATTATTACTATTCAAAAGATGGCGGAAAAACATGGACCAGCCAAACTTTGAAAAGTACGTACGGCGTTTTCGGAGATCCAGTTTTGCTTTTTGACTTTACTGGTCGTGCGTTTTATTTTCATTTGGCTTCGTTCAAGGAAACCACTCATTTGGATCGGATAGTTTGTCAATACAGTGATCAATTGGACGGACAATTTTCTAACGGTAGTTTTCCTGCGCCCAATGGAACGAAAGTTCAAGACAAACATTGGATTTGTGTCAATCCAGCCAACAATCATTTGTACATGACTTGGACACAGTTCGATGCGTACAACAGTAAAAAACCAACCGATTCCTCGTACATCTTTTTCTCCAAATCAATGGACCAAGGGCTTTCGTGGTCCAATCCAAAACGCATTTCAAAACACGGAGGCGATTGCTTGGATGATGACAATACGGTAGAAGGCGCTGTTCCAACTATGGGAACAAATGGAGAAATTTTTGTTACATGGGCTGGACCGAATGGATTGGTCTACCAAAAATCAATCGACCAAGGCGAAACGTGGTTGGTCGAAGAAAAATTCATTGGAACCCAAGTTGGCGGATGGACGCTTAAAATTCCGGCTGTCAACCGCGCGAATGGCATGCCCGTTCTCAAAAGTGATTTGAGTAATGGACCCAATCGAGGGAATTTGTATTTGAATTGGTGCGACCAACGAAATGGGAAAAACAACACCGATGTATGGTTGGCAGTTTCCAAAAACAACGGAGAAACTTGGTCGGAACCCATCCGCGTCAATCAAGACCGAGGGAAAGCACATCAATTTTTCACGTGGATGACCGTGGATCAATCTACTGGCCATCTTTATTTCGTTTATTACGATCGCCGAAATTCCAGAGGAAAGGAAACCGATGTATACGCTGCTTGTTCGAAAGATGGTGGAAAAACCTTTACGGAAACCCGCCTTACAGAAACACCATTTCAATCGAGTAAAAAGGTTTTCTTCGGGGATTATCTCAACATCGATGCGGTGAATGGTACCATTCGCGCTATATACCCAAGAATGGATGACCAAAAAATTTCCTTGTGGGTAGCTTTGTTGTCGGAACTGGATTTTTGATTGTAAAGAGAATTCTTCATAAAATATGGAAATTACCAACCAAATAACCGACTATATTTCATCTTTTACTGAACCAAAACAAAGTGATTTACGCACCTTGCACAATCTGATTCTGGAGATAAAACCCAACAGTAAATTGTGGTTTTTAGATGGTAAAAACGCCGAAGGAAAAATTGTCTCCAATCCCAACATCGGTTATGGAAATCACACCCTTCATTATGCGAATGGGAAAACGCGCGAGTTTTATCGAATTGGTTTGAGTGCCAACACCACCGGCGTTTCAGTTTACATCATGGGAATAGAAGACAAAAACTACTTGCCACAAACTTTTGGAAAAATCATCGGAAAGACAAGTGTGACAAGCTATTGCATTAAATTTAAATCGCTGAAGGATGTAAATCTTGCTATTTTAAAGACTGCCATTCGAAATGGATTCGAAGACTTTATATGAATTAAAACGACATTAAAAGGAGTTCTATAAATTGATTCATTTTATGACTACTCAGCTCATTCGTCTTATCACTTCCTCATTTCCTAGAAATTCTTTCAAAAGATACTCCGTTTCAAACAATTCAAAATCGGCAAAATCAAAACCAGGAGCGACGGTGCACGAAACGAGTGAAAATGCATTGGGTTCGTCCAACGAACTGCCGAAAATTGTGTTGGCAGGCACGAGCAATTGTGGGGCCTCTCCCCTTTCCAAATTCAAACCCACTTTTTGGATTTGGTGTCCCTTTTCTTTGGACAAAGTATGCACTGAAAGTGGACTTCCATCGTGGAAATACCAGATTTCATCACTTTTTATGCGATGAAATCGTGAAATATTATCCGAAGTGATCAAAAAATAGATGGCCGTCATCAAATTGCGATTGTCTATTTCAGCTGAACTTCGGTACGTTTCTTTGTAATATCCACCTTCTGGATGCGGCAATAGATTCAATTGCTCAATGTATTCTTGTGCTTTTTGCGGAATCATTCTTATTCAATTGGTCCTTTTAACGGTTGATTGCCCTTGTTTCGAATGGTTGGAAAATAAAATCGGAGATCAACGGTAAAAAAAGGAGACCGTTGATCGTACACCACAGCGCTTGCAAAATCCGAATTGGCATAGGAATAATGCGCTACATACGCAAAAAGTGGTGTCAAAGGAATGTGTGCGGAACCACCGAGGTAAAAAGTACCCGATTTTTCACTGGCAAATTCAAAACCCAACTGAGCATTGATATTAAAATTAAATTTTCGGTAAGCAATTCCTCCCAAAGTAAAAGCATTCTTGCCCTCTTTAAAAAGCACCCCAACACTGGAGGGTTTGTAAATGGCAGAAACTCCCAATCCAGCATTTGCGAAAAATTTATTTGTTAATTGAATGAAAACCAAACCATTTACGGGTAATTCAAACGTGGTAAAAGAAAAATCCTTGTTGAAAGCTAGCCCGCTGTCAGGAACTGAAACGGTCAAATCATAATACCGTTTTGACAAGTTCAAGCCTGTTTCCACACCCAACGATTTCGTGTACCGCTTCCGGATAATTCCACCAAAGGAAAAGCCATTTTTTTGATAGATGGAAGAAGTCAGTGTATCGTTGAAAACGGTATTTAATTTTTGCTCAGAAAATTTATTGGGAATTAAACCTCTCAACTGCAGAGCAAAGTAGGTCGGGTATTTCTCGCGTTTCTCCTTTACCTCATTCAATACTTGGCCAAAAGCGACCAACTGAAAGCAAAAAAAGATAAATAGTGAAATGACGGATTTCATGAAGTTATTTTTTGTTGAATATAAAAAAATAAGTCAATGCATGCATACCAACTTATTCATGTGTCGAAATAGTTGATTCAGCGAGCTTTTTTTGTGCTTGGCAATAACCCATCGTCGCAAGTAGCAAGACGATAAAGGAAAAAGTCAACAAGCCCCAACGCAAACCACGATGCGGAATAATTGGCTTTTTATGCAAGGCTTCAACTGCATAATTTATTTTCTCTACCTTTTTAAAGTCGTTGGCGTGAATACCATAAAGACTATACAGTTTGCCTCGCTTTTCTTCTTCCCCTTTTTCGAACCAGATTTTGGATTCTACCAATTTCCCTTCGAAACTAATGGCACGATTGCTATCCGCAAAACGAAAAACGACATAATTCTTGTTTTCGGGATGTTGCACGTAATTTACGAATCCCAAATCAATGGTATGATCTACTGGGTTCTCCATTCCGTCAAGTATTCGATGGGTTTGCGCTGACCTTTTGGCCATTCACCTGCTGGGTAGCCGAGGTAAAACAATCCCAAACATTTGTCTTTTTCACCCAAATTAAAGTAATCTTTTGCTTGTTGACTGTTTAGCACGCCTGGCGTTGCCCAAAATCCACCCAAACCGTAAGCTGTACAAGTCAGGTGCATATTTTGAACTGCACAGGCAACGGCAAGCATTTCATCTTGTTCTGGGATTTTTTCAGCAGCTTGTCGTTCCATGCAAATCGCAACGACCGCAGAACTAATCAATGGACGGTTGGTCATTTTAGAAATTTTCAACTCGCTTTGATTTTCAACTGGTGTGATTTCTTTATAGGTTTTCACCAAAAAATCACTCAGACTTTTCAGCGCATCATCCGTCATCACTTTGAAGCGCCAAGGCTGCGTATTGCCATGTGTTGGTGCCCAAATGGCATTGTTCAACAACAACTCGATTTGTTCGCGGTGAACTTTTCGATCACTAAACATTTCTGGGTAAATCGTTCTGCGATTCTTAATCACTTCTGTGATTTCAGAAAGATTGTATTTCATGGGAATTATTTTTCGGGTTCTGTAACGGTGGGTTCAATCGTTTCTGGCGGAACTACCTCTACTTTTGGTTCGACCACGCCTGGTTCAACCGTTTCTTCTGGAAGTTTCGGAAGGGGTCTTGGTTGCGAATAAGGTCGTCGTGTTTCATCCATCGCTTGATTGACATCTATTGCCATCTGATCCAATGGTTTTCGAATATCATCGGCTGTTTCACGAATGATTCCCGTCAAATTCAAATCTTTTTTAATGTCCAATCCTGATTTTTTGATTTCATTTTGCACATCTTGAGAGGCATCCTTGATTTGGCGCATGGTTTTACCCAAGGTTTGCGCAATACCAGGAATGCTTTTCGAACCAAAGAAAATCAATATAAAAACAAGGATTAAAACTACCTCTGAACCGCCGATGTCATTTAAGAATAAAAGCATGCTGCAAATTTACCAATAAGTTACAAGTTGTGCGTTACAAGTATCAAGTTTTATCCAACCTTTCACTTGCAACTTTGAATTGCCCAGCAAGAACTAGCAACTCGCAACTTGCAACTCGCAACTTGTAACTCGCAACTCGTAACTCGTAACTAGCTACATATATCAATTCCCTTTAAAAAAATCCTCTTCCGAAAAAATCGAACCCACCAAATCTTTGAACTGAGCTCCTTTAACCAAATGATTACGAAGCAACAGCGAATGCTCCGCCATGCCGTACAAGGCAAACTCCATTTCCAACAACAAGTCTTCCCCTTTCAATTCGGGATGAATGGTTTTTACAAAATTCTCCAACCCGACTACACTTTTCAATGCTTTTTCATAGTTTACTTTTGAATCAGTCAACAAAACATCGACATGATTTCCACTTGAAAACCAATCCTGAACGGGTTGCATAGGATTTCTATCACCCTGTTTTTTTAACATTTTTGGATTCGGGTAATTCAACAAATATTCTTCTTTTATAGCCGAAGAAACCAAATGTTGCGCAACGGCACCCGCTCCTTCCTGTTCGCCTTCGTACACCAATTCAACTTTTCCATTGATCGCAGGCAAAACACCTTGCAAATCGCTGATACGAGCAAAACCTTTTTTCTCCTTGTTGACCAACATTCTTCTTTCGATGGTACTTACCAACGCCTCGTATGCCGAAATCGTCAATCGGGCTGAAACACCGCTTTTGGCATCCACAAACTCGCTGCTTCTCGCCATAAACGCCAACCGTTCAATTAACGTGGCTATTTTGTCTGGGACAACAATCGTATCTCGTTGCTCCTTCGTTAATTTCGCTTCTTGTGCCGTGATTTTTTTACCGATATGAATGTCGGTTGGGTAATGCGTTAAAATTTGACTACCAATTCGATCTTTCAAGGGTGTAATAATACTACCACGATTGGTGTAATCTTCTGGATTCGCTGTAAACACAAACTTCATGTCCAATGGAATACGCAATTGATACCCACGAATTTGCACATCGCCTTCTTGAAGTATGTTGAACAAAGCCACTTGAATTCTCGCTTGCAAATCAGGCAATTCATTGATTACAAAAATGCAACGATTACTTCTGGGTATGATTCCGTAATGGATAACACGATAATCTGAGTAGGACAATTTCAAATTGGCGGCTTTGATTGGGTCAATGTCACCAATCAAATCGGCTACAGAAACGTCTGGAGTGGCTAATTTCTCTACATAGCGTTGATCGCGGTGTAACCAAGCAATGGGTGTTTTATCTCCCAATTCAGCTATTTTTTCTTTCCCAAATTGAGAAATGGGCGCCAACGGATCGTCGTTGAGTTCGGAACCTTCAATAATCGGCGTGTATTCGTCCAATAAACCCGTTAATTGACGGGCAATTCTTGTTTTCGCTTGGCCCCGAAGTCCCAATAAATTCATGTTATGACCGGAAAGAATCGCTCTTTCGATGTCTGGAATCACCGTGTCTTCATACCCGATTATTCCTTCAAAAATGTCTTTTTTACTTTGTATCGCCGCAATCAAATTGTCTCTCATTTCCAATTGAATGGATTTGGATTGATAACCGCTTTTCTTTAATTCGCCAAGTGTTTGGGGTAATTTCATATTTTTTATCTTCTAAAAGTTCTTTTTTTATTGCGTTCAAAATCTTCAAAAACAAATTCACCCAAGCCTTGAAGCGAGGTGTAAAATGCTTTTCCATTGTTCGCTTCGGTAAAATCATGCACGAATTCTTGCAAATAAGGATCGGATGCCACCATAAAGGTTGTTACAGGTATTTTCAATCGTCGAGCCGCTTTGGCCAAATTCAAACATTTGTGTAGTATTTTATCATCCAGGCCAAAACTGTTTTTGTAATATTTCCCATCTTCAATCAAGCATGTCGGTTTTCCATCGGTAATCATGAAAATTTGCTTGTTCGCATTTTTTCGTCTTCTCAACAAATCCATGGCCAATTCCATTCCAGCAACGGTATTGGTATGATAAGGACCTACGGTCAAATACGGTAAATCTTTTACTTCAATTTGCCAAGCATCGTCGCCAAAGACCAAGATATCCAAGGTGTCTTTTGGGTATTTACGTTGAATCAATTCTGCCAAAGCCATGGCTACTTTTTTGGCTGGTGTGATTCGATCTTCTCCATATAAAATCATGGAATGCGAAATGTCGATCATCAAAACCGTACTCATTTGCGTTTTGTACTCACTTTCACGGATGACCAAATCATTTTCCGTCATCGCAAACTCGCCGATTCCATTGTTGATCTGTGCCTGTTTCATGGATTCCAGCATGGCAATGTCTTGCATGGAATCACCAAACTGGTAACTTCGTGTATCGCTCGAAGCTTCGTCGCCGATTCCGCCAAAGCGTGAACCGTGATCGCCGCCTTTCCCTTTTTTAAGTTTTCCAAAAATGTGATCCAACGCTTGCTGACGAATACTTTGCTCCGTCTTGGCTGTGATTTTCATACCGCCTCCACCATCAGTTGGTTCTTTCAAATAACCACGGTCTTTCAATTCTTGAATAAAATCGCCAATACCGTATTCCGGCGTCGTCAATTTGTATTCTTTGTCCAGTTCAGTCAACCACGACAAAGCTTCATCTACTTCACCACTCGTGTACGTGAGCAGTTGTTTGAACAAATCAAACAATTTGTCAAAGGGTGATAATTCTTCGGGAACAAATTCTAAAAATCGGTGACCAATCATACTTTTCTAAACAGATGTGGAAAGGTAATTGTTTTGAGTCGACGATGAAAAGTAGATTTTTTTGTTTAACGTTTTTTGGGTGCGACTAGCCACTCAATTTTTGAAAATCCTGTTTTTTTGCTTCAAATGCCGGGCTATTCAAGTGTTGCATTCTAAGGATTTCCTTATATTTGCGCGTATTCAAAAACACATTGATTTGACAACAAAAATAAAATTTGGTACTGACGGCTGGAGAGCCATTATCGCAGAAGATTTTACGACTGAAAACGTAGCCCGTGTATCGTTGGCAACCGCCATTTGGGTAAAGAAAAATTTTGAAAACCCAAGTATCGTTATCGGTCACGATTGCCGTTTTGCCGGTAAATTGTTCATGGACGTGGCTTCAAAAGTGTACGTTAGTCAAGGTGTAAAAGTTTTGATGGCGACAGACATGGTTTCTACGCCAATGGTTTCGTTGGTAACCAAACAGTTGGGCGCTTCGTTGGGCGTTGTTTTAACGGCTAGTCACAATCCTCCAAGCTACAACGGATACAAATTAAAAGCACATTACGGTGGACCACTTTCGCCCGAATTGGTGCAAGAAATAGAAGATATTATTCCAGATGCACACGAATTGAATCTAGATAGCATTTCATTGGAAGAAGCTACAAAATCAGGCTTACTTGAAATGCATGACATGGAAACACGCTATGTGGATCACGTGAAGGCCAATTTTGATTTGGATGCCATCAGCAAAAGTGGTCTAAATTTGATGTACGATGCGATGTATGGTGCTGGACAAAAAGTGATGCCGAGAATCTTGCCGAACGTAAAATTGATGCACTGCGAAATGAATCCTTCGTTTTACGGACAAGCACCAGAGCCGATCGCAAAAAACTTACAAGAATTAGAAAATTTCATCAAATTAAACGGAAACATTGATTGCGCTTTGGCAACCGATGGGGATGCCGATAGAATTGGTTTATACAGCGGAAAAGGTGAGTTCATCGATTCGCACCACATTATTTTGTTGTTGGTGCATTATTTGGTGAAGTACAAACACATGACGGGAAAAGTAGCGACTGCTTTCAGTGCTACGCCACGCGTTAAAGTAATGGCCGAGCATTACAAATTGCCTTATGAAGTGGTGAAAATTGGATTCAAATACATCGCTGGAATCATGGTAGCCGAAGATGTTTTATTGGGCGGTGAAGAATCGGGCGGTATTGCGGTGAAAGGTCATATTCCAGAACGAGACGGAATTTGGATGGGATTAATCGTTTGGGAATACATGGCAAAATCTGGAAAATCATTGGATGATTTGATCGCAGAAGTGTATGAGATTGTGGGCAAATTCGCCTTCGAAAGAAACGATTTACACATTACCGAGGACTTGAAGCAAAGTATTGTAGCGAATTGTAATTCAAATGCTTATACATCATTTGGGGAATACAAAGTACGCAACGTAGAAACCATTGACGGATTTAAATTCTTCTTTGACGACGACCGTTGGATGATGATTCGAGCTTCAGGAACGGAACCTGTTTTGAGAACGTATGCAGAGGCTCCGACCTTGGAAGAGGTTCGAAAAATATTGGCCATGACCGAACAAACCATTTGTAAATAACATTTATGGCAGGATCGAGTTTCGGTAAAATTCTTCGTTTGACCACATTTGGTGAATCACATGGCGTTGGAATTGGCGGAACAATCGATGGATTCCCATCCAATTTTTCAATTGATTTTGAAGAACTGAACCGCTTTGTTGCCAAACGAAGACCGGGACAATCCCATTTGACAACCCAGCGCAAAGAAAGTGATGAAATCGAATTTTTATCCGGGATTTTTGAAGGAAAAACAACGGGTACGCCCATTGCATTTTTGATTCGTAATCAAGATGCAAAAAGCAAAGATTATGACAACAATACAACCGTTTACCGTCCTTCTCATGCTGATTTTGCTTACGACCAAAAATACGGTATTCGCGACCATCGTGGTGGCGGACGAAGCAGCGCTAGAGAAACGGTTGCTCGTGTCGTTGCGGGTGGATTAGCGATTCAGTATTTAAGAAAATCAGGAATTGAGCTGCAAGCTTTTGTGGATCAAGTGGGAGACGTTCGTTTGCCATGGAAAAACCAACACAGCGCCGTATTCGAATATTCAGAAAATCAAATCGAAACTTCTTCTGTTCGTTGTCCAGAAGCTATTCCGGCGATGCACATGCAGAGTTTGATTGAGAAAACAAAAGCCAGCGGAGATTCAATCGGTGGTTGCGTTGCCTGCAAAATAATCAACGTTCCGATAGGTTTGGGTGAACCTGTTTTTGATAAATTACAGGCCGTTTTAGGTCAAGCCTTGTTTTCAATTAACGCCGTAAAAGGAGTTGAGTTTGGTGCAGGCTTTGATTCCGTTGGAATGAACGGCTCCACACACAATGATATTTTTTTACCTGGAGGAAATACAGCAACCAATTTTTCTGCTGGTGTGCTCGGTGGAATCAGCAACGGAATGCCGATTTATTTCCGTGTTGCATTCAAACCTGTGGCAACAATTGCAAAAATTCAAGATACAATTGACGAAAATTTAAATCCAGCCACCATTCAAGGCAAAGGCCGACACGATGCCTGCGTGGTCCCGAGAGCTGTTCCCATTGTGGAAGCCATGACTGCCTTGGTCCTTCTCGATTTTTATTTGTTGCAAAAGGCCTATGTTCAATAAAATAAAGTCCTATTCTTCCAATAAAACAGTGGTTTTACTGCTCTTGCTGATCACTTTAGCGAGTATACTGAAATTTCAAAGCAACCAATACCACGACTGGTCAAACAAAGGGAGATTGGATAGAACAGTTATTCGAAGTGACGGTTCTGGCTATTATGCCTATTTACCGCAAGTCTTTATTTACAAAGATCTTCACTATGTCTTCATCGATAGCGTTACTCGTCAATACCCCAACTCCAAAATAGGAGAATTTGGCAATTTTCCTCCAGGATTGAAAGGTCGATTGAACAAGTTTTTTCCAGGAGTAGCGATTTGTCAAGCCCCTTTCTTCTTGGTAACACATGCTTTTCATTCCAAGAAATACCAATTTGATGGCTACAGCTATCCGTATCAAAAATCCATTGCCACGGCAGCCATTTTGTATTTGTTGTTGGGGATTGTAATCGCGTATTTTTTACTGCTGGAGCTCAGTATTTCTCCATTAGCGGCAGGTTTATCGCTTGCTGGTGTTGCCTTGGGCACTCCTCTTTTGTTTTACACAATCAACGAACCGCTTGCCTCGCATGTATATTCCTTTGCTGCCATCTCCTTTTTCCTATTCGCTTTGTTGAAATGGAAAAAAAGTGAGCAGGCAAAATGGTTGTATTTTGCCGCGCTTACCTTTGGTTTGATTCTTTTACTTCGACCTTCGAATGGCATCGTTGTCTTGCTTTATTTCGCCCTATTTGGCAGTTTAAAAGAAGCTTGGTTCTTTCTTCGCAAGCAGTTCTTGTCCTCTTTGACCCGCATGGCGCTATCATTCCTCTGCATTTTCGCCTTTGTTTTGATCCAATTCATCAATGTTCGCTTGCAAACGGGACATTTTGCGTTCAACTTGTATTCTGACGAAACCTTCAGCAATTGGAATCAACCACCAATTTTCAAAGTGTTGTTTGGCTTTAAAAAAGGATTGTTTCCGTATGCGCCACTAACCTTGTTTGCTTTTTTAGGCATTTTCTTTTCGTTTTCAAAATACCGATTTCAAACATTCGTTACCCTTTTGTTTTTTGCTTTATTCACCTATATAACAGCTTCTTGGTGGTGTTGGTGGTATGGCGGAAGCGTTGGATTGCGCCCAATGGTTGATATCAGTATTCTTTTTGTGGTTGGCTTGGCGCTAATTTTGGACAGAGGCAAATTGATGGTTCAACTAGCAACACTCCCAGTTATCGGTTTCGGTATTTATTTTCAATTAACACTTACGCATCAATTTGAAAATGGCATTTTGCATTACGAAGCTATGGATCAAAATCGTTATGAATACATTTTCCTCAAAACGGATAGACGTTTTCAATGGATGTATTATATCGATTCACCGAAAACATTGAAGGCCGCAGCGATAACAAAAACGCTTCATTACGACGCAACGAAGAAAACGTTCGTGAACACCAATCTTCCGAAAAAAGACCGCTTTGAAATAGAACACATGACCGCTGTTGATTTATTTCAATACAAAATTGATTCAACCGGTGTTGACACCATTCAAGGAATTCGATTGGAAGGAAAAATGACTTTGCGTGATAAAAACAACATTCCTTTGTTGATCGTATACGCCAATCGAAATGGAGAATCGACACAAATTCAAACCGATTTTGTGGGTATGCGCATTAAAAATATCCAGGAAGCGACCTATTTTGAGTCCGACTTCGTTTTCCCAAACGATGTTCCCACTTATGACTTCTTGACTTTTCAATTCGGCAACTCACATGGCAAAACCACCATAGACGATTTTAAAATCAAAATCCTTGCGAAGTAAAAGCTATTGAATTTGCGCACTTGACAATAATCTAACTACTTTTGCAAAAACAAATTAATCATGATACAACGTATTCAATCTGTCTATCTGTTCATTGCGATTCTTTGCATAGGTTTGGTCACATTTGGCAAAACCCTTTTTACTTTTTTAAATGATACACTAACGCTTGAAATATCTGCTTTCGGTGTTCAACAAAAAGAAATTTTGGTCGGTAGCCCTGATTATTCAGCTACTTTCCCGGCTTATTTAATTGGCATTGGTTTGATGATTTTGGGAATTGCCACCCTTTTTTCGTTTAAAAACGTAACACGTCAGCATCGTTTTGGAAGACTGTTTTTTTATGCGTATTTCGCCGTTGTGTTGAGTGTTATCTTATTCTACTACTTTGGCGACGAACAAATTGCTAACGGCATTACCCGCAAACATTTGAATGTAGGTTACTTCATTTTAGTAACTGGTTTTCCTTTTACCTTTTTAGCCAATACCGGCATCAACCGCGATAAAAAATTACTGGATTCTTTGAACCGATTGAGATAAGACGACTCCAACGATCTGCTCCGACTATTCGTGAACAGAGAAACACAAACAGGAATGAAATCGTCCTGGATACCTTAAAAAAATATGAACGTACTTTCCGTAGAAAATATCACCAAAACCTTTGGTGTTCGAACCATTTTTAAAGATGTAACTTTTGGTTTGGACCAAGGCGATAAAATGGCCATTGTGGCCAAAAACGGAAGCGGGAAATCCACCCTATTACGTTGCTTGAATGGAATTGAACCATTGGACAGCGGTCGAATCGTTTTTCGCAATGATTTTTCCATCGCGTACATGGAACAAGCGGAGAATTTGGATGGAAACAAAACGGTTTTAGAAGCGGTTCTTGGTGGCGATATGCCCGAAATGGTGGCCATTCGAAATTACACAATTTCTTTGCACAACGGCGACCAGGACTTGATGAACGAAAGTATGCAAGCGCTCACTGACCTAAATGCGTGGGACATTGAAGCCAAAATTGAACAGATACTTTCTATTCTCCGATTGGATGACACCGATAAATTGGTTTCTATGCTTTCCGGGGGGCAACAAAAGAGAGTTGCACTAGCAAAAGTGTTGGCCTCTGAAGCCGATATTTTGATTTTGGATGAGCCAACCAATCACTTGGATTTGGACATGATTGAATGGTTGGAAGAATACCTTTCCAAATCGAAATCCACGATCTTGATGGTGACACACGACCGTTACTTCTTAGAAGTCGTTTGTGACGTCATCTTGGAATTGGAAGACGAAACGCTATACAAATACAAAGGAAATTTCTCTTACTATTTGGAAAAGAAATCTGAACGTCAAGAACAATTGGCATCGACTGTTGGAAAAGCACGAAATACCTTCAAAAAAGAATTGGATTGGATTCGTCGTCAGCCAAAAGCGCGTGGAACGAAACAAAAGGCACGTGTGGAAGCTTTTGATGGCATCAAACAAACCGCCTCTACTCGCTTAGACGAAGACGAAATGGACATTCCAATCAAAATGGAGCGTTTGGGTTCTAAAATTGTCGAATTCCACAAAGTATCCAAAGCTTGGCCAAAAATTAAAATTCTCGACAATTTCTCGTACCATTTTCAGCGCAAGGAACGATTGGGAATTGTTGGTAAAAACGGAACGGGTAAAAGTACCTTCTTGCAAATGATTACCGACAACATTCCAGTGGATTCGGGTAAAATAACGATTGGTGAAACGGTACTTTTCGGGTATTACAGCCAGGAATTATTGGAAACAGACAACGACAAGAAAGTAATCGATGTCATTCGAGATATTGCCGAATACATTCCTTTGGAAAAAGGCAAACAATTGTCAGCAGCTCAATTACTGGAAAAATTCCTTTTCCCCCGTCACATGCACTTTCAGTTTGTCTACAAATTGAGCGGTGGCGAAAAACGTCGATTGAAATTGCTCACCATTTTGATGGCCAATCCGAACTTCTTGATTCTCGATGAGCCCACGAATGACTTGGATATTTTTGTGATGTCCGTTTTAGAGGATTATTTGCGCCAGTTTGAAGGTTGTTTGATTGTGGTTAGTCACGACCGGTATTTCATGGACAAAATGGTGGACCACTTATTTGTATTTGAAGGCGAAGGTCAAATCAAAGACATCACGGGTAATTACACCACTTTCCGAACAACCGAATCCAAAGGTCCAAGTCGACCAGCTGAAACGAAGGTTATCGAAGAAAAAGTGGTAGAAGCAGCACCCAAAGCCGTTTCTGCTCCCACAGAAGAAAAAAAGAAACTTTCTTTCAAGGAAAAACAAGAGTACGATGGCTTAGAAAAAGAGTTGGAAGATTTGGAAACAAAAAAAGAGGCCTTCACGGCTGTTCTCTCTTCCTCCACCGCTTCCAGCGAAGAATTGACGCAAGCAGGAATGGAATTGAAGAAAATCGTAGAAGCTATTGAAGCGAAAACAGATCGCTGGTTAGAATTGGCAGATCGGATATAATGCGCCGTTAAAGTTTCCTTGTCTTTTTTTAAATTGAACTTCCCTAGTTTGCGAGAAGTGTAACAAGCAATGCTAAAATAGCCGGCAATCCCTGCACAATCAATATTTTTTTAGAAGCCGAATAAGCACCATACATAGCTGCAACGATTACACAACTCAGAAAAAATACGGCCACATTGAACGACCAAGCTGAATCTGATATAAACAAGGACCAAATCAAGCCAGCCGCTAAAAACCCATTGTACAAACCTTGATTTGCCGCCAACGATTTCGTTGGTTTAAAAAGTTCGTCCGGTAATGAACCTTTGAAGGTCTTTTTGCCCAACGTTTCCCAAGCGAACATTTCCATGTAAAGAATGTAGAGGTGCTCGACAGCAACCAAAGCAACCAGGATGTTTGAAAGTGTTTCCATATGTAGTATTTTGCTATTAAAGTTAATCGATTTTGAGCAAACTTGTGAAGGATTTACATGGATTGATGAAACTGATAGCCACGGTACTTTTTATCCAAAATAAATGTTAACCACGGTTCTTCCGCTATTTTATCCTCAGCCTGAATCAATTCGTCGATTTTCACCAGAAACAATTCGGATAAAATTCCATTTCTTTCACCGACAAAAATAATGGCATTCGGTACAAAAACTTTCTTTCCAGCAATAGCGTCATATTTAATCACCTCGTGAATTCTTATTTCTTCAATTTTAGAAGCATTGACGTATAAATAAATAGTAGGTTCCAGTCGAGTAAAGGGATTGCCATTCGCATCATAATCATCAATCGGATCGCCATTTTCATCGACAATTGGCATTCCTTTTTTGGCCAGGAATTGAATCTCATCCCTACTTGCTTTCATCGAGCGCGCTGTGTCTTTCAAGAAAATATCAAAATTGGAAACTTCCCATGGATACACCCATTCTTCTCCAGAGTACCGGAAATGAATTTTTAACTTTTCAGTCCGTGTTAAGATGGCCAATTGGTTTAGTATTTTGCGGTCAAAAAGGATACTGTTCGAATTATTGTTGGGAACTTTTATCCATTGCTTACCCAAAAGTGTATTTTCTTGCAAAGGCTCCTTACTCTCTTGCCGATATTGGAATCCATGATAGTTGTGTGTTGTCAAAAGTTTTACGAATGGATTCATACCACCTACTCCTTCCAAATTGAGAAAATCTTTCCAGTCAATCCACGTAGTTTTCATCAAAAATTCAGATTGAAAAGAAATGGCTTTTATTTCATAGTCCAATTGTTGCGTTTTTCGATTCCATTTTCCTTCTTCCAACACGAGTATTTCGTTCAAATCGATTGCTTGCAAAGCTCTTCGTTCATTTTCGAATACATACTGCTGATTCCCATTGGAATCAAATTTTAAAATGAAATTTCCGTATTCATCCTTGCGGAATTGATCATTGTGTTTTGTAACTGTAACAAAATCAATCGCATATTGGGTGTAATAAATTTCCGGACTGTTTTTCGCCATAAAATATTTCACGTCAGGAATCCATGTCCAAGCGCCAAAATCACCAACCACTAGTGTATCTCTTTGCAATTTCAATTGATTGGATTCCACTTTTTGATACAGCGAAATAAAAGCACTGTTCAAGCTTTCTTCATTAAAAATCGCAACGTTTGCAGGATTTTTCTTTATTGAAATCCACCGATAGGTTTTACCTTTCTGTATAGAAATTTGAGCAAATATCCCATTCGCGCAAAGAAATACAAATAAGCAGTTTACAAAATATCTCTTCATTAGAATTGAACGCTTTTAATGTAATAAGTTACAAAAAAGCTGTCCACTACACATTCAATTTTAAACAAAAATTTAAAGTGTTATTGAATTTCTACCGTTCTTGTTTGATTGGTCATATCACCGTTCAGATGCAAGAGATAGATTCCAGAAGACAATTTTTCCAATTCACAAGAAAATTCTATGCTTCCTTTTTGTACCGTTTGTGTTGAGACGATTTGTCCCAAAGCATTGGTTAAGTTCATGACCAATAATTCATTAGCAGGTTCGTCGAATGTCAAAGTCATTTTTCCGTTGGTTGGATTTGGAAACAATACAAAGTTATTTTCACTGGACAATTCATTGGCAGATAGTGACAGGATACAATCTTCCGAAATGGTATTCACGTCCTCCAAAATGGTACCCGGTGTCAGTGAATGCCCGGCGAAACCGCTAAAGGTTGCTGGAAACAAATTGGCTCGGAAAGTTGGGTTTTGCACCAGTGGAGTTCCTTGTGTCGCAATTCCTACTACACCAACTGGATTCACATAATTCCACAATGTTGTTCCAATGGAATTTACTTCTAAAAATATACCGTTTTTCCCGTTGCAAATAAATACATTTCCATTCGGCAATTGTTGAGCACCCGAAATATTTCCAGAAAACATGTTGTGGGTATTTCCTGCATTGTATTGCCACACATAACTCGAAGGCATAAAAGGCAAACTCACGTCATAATTGAATCCATTTACAGGAGGAGCGATGACGTCAATTGTGGAATAATTTCCTCCTGGACGGTTAATTCCGTTATTGAATATCATAATTTTATTTTCATTTGGAAGACCACTTTCTATCCAATGCGGGTTGTGCTGACCAAAAAGTACTTGCTCAGCTGAGTTGTTGTAAGCATGTGGATTTCCCCAACGATATAACAAATCACCTCCTTTTCCAGAATTTCCCCCGGTCGAAGTTTTTGCTTCAAGTGTTGTAGTACTGTGATCAATTATCCAAATTTCACTAAAACCATGAATACTCAATAGTATTTGATCCAAATCTGGATTGTAATCAATGCCATTGATGTGCAACCAATCTGCATTGACACTTGCGTTGAAATTGATATTAATCTTTCGGAAAGCTGTATCTACAATTCCATAATTTGATTTGGTTGCATCAAAGTCCTGTACCAAATGATCCCAAGCGTGCCACTCCCAAACAACATTTCCGCCATTCGTACCAACAGGCTCTATTTCAAGGATTTGTTCGCTCCAGATCGCTGCACCTACTAACAAAGTGTCCCTTCCGCTGTTAATCGATTCTGCAAGTGTTTTGTATTCCCATGAAACAACCAAAACATTGCCATTGGGCATCACCTTGATATCATGATGTGAACATTTTAAAGAATCGGAAATCACATAGCTCCAAACAACATTGCCGTCCCAGTCGATCTTTTCAACAATACCTCCAGTTCCACCCGCTGTGAAAATTGGACTGTTGTAATTCCCTGATCTCATCACAGCTCCATCACCTAATAAGTAACTGGAATGCCCCGATTTATATGCACTTGTCCAGGAATGAACATTCCGTCCGCATTTGTCAATAAGATAGGTAGTATAATCTAAGTTAGATTGAAAAACAACATATCCCTCAGTGTTTCCAGGGTCATTTTGTGTTAATCCAACGGTCGTTTGTGCTTTCATCGAAAATAACTGAAACGCGCACAAAAAGGAAATAAGAATTTTTTGCATAATTATTTTGAAATATCAAAAGAGTAATAGACGGTCTTACAATTACCTATAAAAAGACCAGTACCAAAAATAGACCTTTTTCATTATTCATACCCTATTTTTATAAAAATAAAATTGTTCTATGCCATTCACGCATTTTTCTGCAGGGATACTATAGCTATGTATCAAAAAAGGTTATTGTTGTCTTCAGCAACTAAAAATCAGTGTACTGTGATTATATTTGCAAACTATCCCCCCCGAAAAAGAAACACATTCGTTTTGGGTGATAGAAACATTAAATAATACAATTATGAAAAAAATTACACTTTCGTTGTTCTTGGCTTTGGGAACTTTATTTGCTAGTAATACCCTAGCTCAATGCGTTGCCAATGGAACAATGACTCCAACGGGTAACCCAGGTGAATTCATTATTACGGATCAATCAACCATCTCTTCAAATGGATATTCCTACTTCAGTGGCGGAGATGGAGGAATTCTTTATTTGCAACCAACTTCTACAACGGGTACTTATCAATACACGTCGAATGGTGTGTACAATTATTACTTTGCGGTTTCAGATTCTTCTTCTGCATTTTGCTGGGATACCTTGTCAGGTACTATTGTTGTTACAGGAATAACCACAACTCCCACTTCATGTTCAGCAGCTTTTAACATTCAACCTGATTCTATCAACACAAGTGTTTACTGGTGCTGGAATAACTCTGTTGCAAGTTCCCCAGGCATAGCATTGACCTATTTTTGGGATTTTGGAGATGGTACAACCAGCAATTTAGCTTACCCAACACATGTGTACAATACCTTAGGATTTTACACAATCTGTTTAACTATTTCAGATACAAGCAATTGCACAGACACCTATTGTGATTCAATTCTAGTATCTGTAAAATCAAGCGGAACAACCTTGAACGTATTGCCTCCAGGAGCCTCTGCTTCTTTGGATGAAATGACTTCGTTCAGTGGATTAACCAATTTCCCGAACCCAACAAATGGTCTATTTACCATCGAATTGACAGCAAAAACTGAAAGCAAAGCTCAATTTACAGTATTGAATGTAGCTGGACAAGTGATTGTTTCAAGAAATGAAAACTTGAACGCAGGGAATAACAAGATTGATTTCAATGCGTCTGACTTAGCGGAAGGAATTTATTTAGTAAAAGTGAAAGATGTAACCACCGGTGCTGAACAAACTCTTCGTGTTGTGAAAAAATAAAATACGCTTTTAAAGCATCTAGAATCCCTCGAGAATTTTCTTGAGGGATTTTTTATGCAACCAAGGGCAGAAGAATAACGTTTTGATGTTGTTGAAAAAAAAATATCCTTTCTCTCCCCCCCGAAAAAAAATTGGAACCGTTTCTCTTTATGAAACTCAAAATTGAATGCTTTTGATGGGGAGATGTGAAGCAAAAATGTAAATTTTCGAACGAATATTCGAACTAAGTTGAAACCGCAAATTGGAAATTAACGACTCTCTTATAAAGTCAATTCAGAACAATGATCGTAAGGTCATCACTGAACTGTACAAGGAAACTTTTTCCTTGCTCATGGGTGTGGTCGTGCGGTATAAACAAAATAGTGAAGATCAAATGTCGTTGGTAAACAATTCTTTCCTGAAAATCGTTTCTAAAATTGACCAGTTCAAAGTTGGAACCTCTTTTTTTTCTTGGGTCAAACGAATTGCCCAAAATGAAGTGATTGACGATTTTAGAAAAGAAAAGAGATACAAAGAATTGTTTCATTTTGAAGAATCCATGGGCAAGTATGAAGGTACTTCAGAAGAATTAGAAACAGATAACCGATTTGAACCAGAGGAATTGCAAGACATGTTGAACACTTTGCCACCAGCGACAAAAATGGTTTTCAATTTGTATGCAATTGATGGGTATAAGTCAACCGAGATAATGGATGAGCTGCAAATCGGGGCCGAAACGGTGAAATGGCATTTAAAAGAGGCTAGAAAAAGATTGCGGTTCCTGATAGCCGAAAAAACTCAAGAAGTGATAAAAAATTGAAAGACGAGAAAGACCATATCGACAAATTATTTCAAGATCAGTTGGACAACCGGTCGTTTGAAATGCCGGCTGCTTTCCTAAAAGACATGGAAGGGCAACTGGATGTCCGCAAACCAAAGTTTGGTTTATGGCGGGGACTTTCTTCGATTTTATTTGTGGCTGGTTTGATGGCAGGTACTTATTTGTTTTTCACACATGACAAATCAAATACATCTCCTGAAAGTCAAATTGCAACGTCACAAAACAGTGATTTGCAATCAAATTCTTGGTCAGGTAGCCCAAAAAAAGAAGAAAATATCGCACAAAATAACGGAAGTACCTCCTCCACAAATTTGGAAGTAAAAGCGAATGATTCGAAGCAAGTCACTCCTGCCCTTACTCAGCAAAAAAAAGATGAAAAGAGTACAAAAGCAACAGGACAAAAAAATAGTACTGGAACTTCCATTAAAAAAACGGAGTCAAAACTTTCAAATTTAGTTGTAAAACAGGAAAATAACAGTCGAATCAAGAACGTGGATAGTGCGCAGGAAAACAAGTTGAAAACAAGTAAAGCCGATTTCAACCAAGCATTCAAAAAGAAAACATCAACGGGAAATTTCCAGAATGACAATACCAAAGGATTCCAAAGCGACAACAATAATTTGACAACGCGAGACGATTTTCAAAGTTCAAATGAAAAAACGAATCCGGTTGATACGCTAAAACAACCAAGACGTGCCATTCGGGATTCGGTGGTTGTTCGCGATTCGATCGTTTTTCGAGATTCTGTTGTTGTCAGAGATTCCATCGTGATCCAGTATACAAATTCAAAAAACAAAGACAAGAACAGCGCTTCCAATTTGACTTTCGAAGGACAAGCCTATGTTGGTTTTGCACGTGTACAACCGAAAATTGTTAGTCCATTTGAAAGTTACAAAACAGATTTAAAAGCCGGAGAGAAAAAAGTGATGAGTCCTGATTTCGGTTTCAATTTGAACGCCTATTACAAAAATTGGACAATTGGATCGGGATTGAAATATTACCAATTTGGTGAAAAAACGAATTACTCTACCTTGAAAATTAACCAATCCATTGGTTCAATTGATACGAGTACAACGGTCGTTTTCATTGATTCGAATGGCCTTCCTTGGAATCCTCAATCTGGAATTCCACCGTTTGATTCCACTGTAACGGTAACTCTAGACACCTCGTATGTTATTGATTCATCAAGTTCTAGTAAATCATGGCAAAATTCCTATACTCGTTTTGTCATTCCTCTAAATTTCGGTTACCGTTTTGATTACAAAAATTGGTCATTGATTCCCCGAGCTGGACTGAATTTTGAATTCACTACCACACGACAAAAAGGAATTTACGTGGATGCACTAAAACAAGAATTTATTGAATTGGAGCAACGAAGATCTGGTATGTCCTATCAACTTTCATTGGAATTGCGCAAAAGCTTTGGAAACTGGCACGTATTCATCAATCCCTATTATCGCAACAACATTGGTTACGTTATCAATTCAAACGATTTGAAACGCAAATACGGCGGATTGGGGACGACTTTTGGTGTAGGCATTCAGTTTTAATTCAAAAAAAAAGCCCCTTGAAAGTTCAAGAGGCTTTGGAATAATTTTAAATTTATTCATCCATCGACTTCGGTGTTTCCCGAGAATTGAGTGGTTCAATGATCTCTTCTTTTTTCGCACTTCGCCCAGTTAAGAAACGACGAATGGCTACCACTGCCCCAGCAATGGCCAAAGCAATAATTTTCCAGAATTTTATCAATAACGCAAAAAATCCAACTTTCGCCAAAACTTTTCCTGCGACCAATCCTCCGATTGTCCATTCTGCAACATGATCATTGCTGGAATCAAATTCTTCGTATTTGTAGCCCGGATTGTATTTCACCATGGTTAAAACGGAAGGAATATCTTTTTTTACTTGCCCCAATTGACTCATGACAGCAATCGCATTCAAAATTAAAACTCCTTTTCGTCCTAAAATACGGACATTGTAATTCAACGTATTTTCTTCAGAATCTCCAAATTTTATTTCTTTGGCCCAATGTAAGACTTTTTTATTTCGATCATAATACGGTGTTGAAGCCCAACCAATAAAATAGGCTGGTTCATAGCCATTTTTAACCCGGATTTTGTTTTCTTCCACTTCATCCTTTTGCAAATCCTTCATCAAATCATCGTAGTCCAAGTCCTCCGCATCATCATCTTCCACATAACCCATTTCATCGTATTCGATGTTAAAAATGTAGCTATTGTCGTCCATTACATGTTGATTTTCACGTAGAATAAATCCATAAGACTTGGAATCGTCTTTTGGATTTCCCCATAAATCATACAAAATGTACTCCGCTTGTTTTCCGCTTAAATATTTAAAGCCTTTTGGAATGGTAATTTTTGCTACGCCATTCGCTAATTGGATGGTTCCTTTTTCAAATACCAAGGTCGATTCTATTGAATCCAGGTAAAGTTGATAGGTTACATCCGTGAATTCTTCTTGTGAATTGGCATGATAGCTCAAAAAAATGAGCAGAAAAAATAAGACTCTCGATTTCATATAAACAGTGATTAAGTTAAAAAAAACGACAATATAAATGATTTTTCTAACTTAACGATAAAATTGTTGAGGTTACGTTTCGAAAATTGAATTGATCCCCGTTTTTCTTACTTTTTAGCACCTCACCAATTGGACTGCCGATGGACAAAACAAAAATTTCTTGCTGCTCAATCACGATTTTACCCCAAGGGATGGAAATGAAATAAATACCCGCTGTCGTTTCCACCAATGAACCCAATTGCACATTGTCCAAATCCTGTTCCGGATCTATCCGATATAGTGTTTGTTGCAATTCACGTGCCTTTGTCAATTGAGTAGCCGCTTTTACTTCTTCAATTTGCAACATCGCCATACCTGTCTCGTATTTGTCGCCAGCACTACTTTTCGTTTCGTTTTCTTTCGAAAAATTGATTGAAGCCACTTCATCCAAGGATTCTTGAATTTTTTCTTCAATTAAACCGTTCAAATAAGCAATTATTTTTTTCTTCAAACCTGTACTTTCCATCGTTTCCAAAAGTAGATAAAACGGTTTGATTATCGCCGTCGATATTCAACACTTAAATAAATACGCTATCTTTGCGGCTCCAAATGTTTAAATATTCATAGCATGCAACTGTGTAATACGCTTAACAAGGAGGAACTAGAGAAAAAATTACGAGCTGACGGTGCGCAGTTTGTTACGGTTTCCTTCTATCAATACGCCCGAATTGAAAACCCACATCTCTTTCGCGATTATCTCTATACGCATTTCGATGCCTTGAAAATCGTTGGTCGCATCTATGTCGCTTTCGAAGGAATCAATGCGCAAATTTCAGTACCAACCGACAACATTCACTTGATGCGTGAATTTTTGGAGGAAATCGACTTTTTAAAAGGCGTTCGATTGAACATGGCTGTGGACAGTGGTGAGGTAGAATTTCCTTTCTTAAAATTGAAAGTAAAAGTTCGGCCTAAAATTGTAGCGGACGGTTTGAATGACGAAACATTTGACCCTTCGAATAAAGGCAAGCACCTGACTGCTGAGGAATTCAATGAATTAACCGATCGAGAAGGCACCATTCTCATTGATTTTAGAAATCACTACGAATCTGAAGTTGGTCACTTCAAAGGTGCTATTACACCCGATGTAGATACATTTCGTGAGTCCTTGCCTTTAATCGAAGAAGAATATTTGATAGGCAACGAGGATAAAAATTTGGTGATGTACTGTACCGGTGGAATCCGATGTGAAAAAGCGTCGGCATGGTTCAAACACCGCGGTTTTAAAAATGTACATCAATTGGAAGGCGGCATCATCAAATACGCCAACGATTGCAAAGAAAAAGGAATTCCCAATAAATTTATCGGCAAAAACTTTGTATTCGATGAAAGACGTGGCGAACGAATTTCAGAAGATGTGATTGCCGTTTGTCACCAATGTGGTTCACCTGCCGACACGCATACCAATTGCAAAAGTGATGCTTGTCACCTACTTTTCATACAATGTGATGCTTGCAAAGAAAAAATGGACAATTGCTGTTCGACTGAATGTTACGACTTCATTCAACTTCCCGAGGAAGAGCAAAAAGAACAGCGCAAAGGTTTGCAAAATTCCAATTTGATTTTCAAAAAAGGACGATCCGAAAAATTGCCTTTTCAAAAAAAGGGAATGGTAATGAGTGAAGTAAAAAGTTGTTAAATCAACTTTAACAAACTGTTGTGCATCGTCAATTGTTGCCGATAAAACTTATCTTTAGACTCAACTTTTAATCGAATACTGTGAATTTATACTTTACTTGGAACGTTACGCCTGAAATTATCGAAGGCTGGAAAACACCGAATCTTTACGGATTAATGTTCGTGACAGGATTGATTTTAGGCTATTTCGTTGTGAAACGCATGTTTAAACGCGAAAACATGTCGGAAGACAGTTTAGATAAATTGGTCATGTTCATGGTGATTGCTACCATCGTTGGAGCGCGCTTAGGACATGTCTTTTTCTACGGTCCGTATTGGGATTCCGTGGATCAAAATGGATTGGTGGAACACGGTTACTTTTCACATCCCATGGATATTTTCAAAGTTTGGGAAGGTGGTTTGGCCAGCCATGGCGGTGTATTAGCGATTTTAATTGCCTTGTATTTCTACTCCAAAAGAGTGGTAAAGAAACCCATGCTTTGGATTTTAGACCGTATCGCAGCACCAGGAGCCATCGGCGCGGCCTTTATCCGATTTGGCAATTTGATGAATTCTGAAATTGTTGGAGATCCGACCAATGTGCCTTGGGCGATTAGTTTTCCCTATTATTTCAACGAAACAACTCTGATGTGGGATCCTACTCCCCGCCATCCTGCTCAATTGTACGAAGCATTATCCTACTTGTTGATTTTTGGCATATTGATGTTCTTGTATTACAAGAAGGAAATGTACAACCGACCGGGAAAAATCTTCGGTTGGTTTCTAATCTTGCTATTCTCCGCTCGATTCCTTGTTGAATTTGTAAAATTGGGCCAAACCGCTCGTGATTACGAATTGTTCTTGAACACAGGGCAACTCTTGAGTATTCCGTTTATTTTGACAGGCCTCTATTTTGCTTTTCGGAAAACAAAACTTGGCGACAACTAAACTCTGCAACTCAAAAGATATTTACAAAGGTGTGAAATATTTGCTAATGACCATTTCCTGAGAAGTAGCAAATTTGGAATTTTAAACTTGAAATGACACATGTTTTGGGGTTTATCCCCTATTAAAAATGTACGTTTTAACACTGAATTATTGCCATTTTACACGTCATATTTAAGACTTTTCGCAGGAAAAGAAATAATTCGCACTTGAACAATTCTGATTTAAATCCGGACACCCATCACACAAACATCGTCTACATTTGGCAAATCACCTTTCCAATTTTCAAATGCTTCATCGAGGAGTTCTTTCTGTCTCTCCATCGTTTCATGTTGCACAGACAGTAGCAATTTTCTAAAATTAGAAGACATAAACTTCTTCCCTTTTTTCCCACCAAATTGATCGCGAAATCCATCCGAAAACAAATACAAAGTATCGCCTTCGTTCAGCTGAGTGGTGCGCGTTTCAAAATCAATTGCGTGGTCATAAATCCCTACAGGCTGTTTGTTTGCTTTGAACGATTCTATAGTTGAACTTCCTTTGCGAATGATCCACAATGGGTTGTTTGCCCCAGCGTATCTCAATTGATTGTCCTTCATTACACAAAGAGCAATGTCCATGCCGTCTTTCACAACTTCCGGTGAAGTTTCGAATTCTTGAACAATCATTTTTCGCGTTTCATTCAAGATTAAGCCTGGATCAGGGTCTTCAAATAATCGAACCGATCTATTTAGTGCATTTTTACAAATCACCGAAACCATGGCTCCAGGAATACCATGGCCCGTACAATCCGCTACAGCAAAGAGAGTCCACCCATTTTTTTCGTCCAGCCAATAAAAATCTCCCGCGACAATATCTTTTGGTTTGAATAAAATAAACGAGCGAGCAAATTTCTTATTAATTTCCTGCTCCCTTGGCAAAATAGCTCTTTGAATCCTTTTTGCGTAGGTAATTGAATCATTTATTTCTTCACTTTTACGCTGGATGAGCATTTTCTGTCGATTAATTTCTTCATTCTTGATCGAAAGCAAATGGTAGGCATCTCTGGATTGACTATTCGCATAGAGCGTAAACGCAGTTAAAACCAAGATAAAAGTAAATCCACCTAGCATAACCCGTTTGGTTTTTTTTACCTCCACCAAAATATCATCGTGTGGAACGATGACTCCAATTGTATAAGATTGGTCTTTGGATAATTGAAACGGTTTCATTTTGCACCACCAACTTTCTCCAACGGTTTCATATTCGAAAGAATTCAAGGTTTTTTTCGCAGATAACCAATATTTGTGGGCATCTTTTACACTTTGTACTCCAACAGAATCGACTAATTGATCCATTGCTTTGCGAATCGATTTTTCATCTTTTAAGTCGATGTCCCTCGGCAATCCAATGTAACGCCCTTTTTTCGTCAAAACAAATACCTTACCACGTTTACTCACTTGCTGGTTTTGGGTAAATTTTGTAATATCACGTAAGGTTAAGTCCAATGCTAAAATATTATCAATTCCGCTTTTCGCATCCGGCCAGCGAACTGTTGCAGTCATTCCTTTTTCAAACGTCGTGTTGTAGGTGTAAGAAGGTGACCAATTGATTTCGCCTTTTGGAGTGTTCATTACTCCCACAAACCAAGTTCTTTGTCTTGGATCCTGGTGCAAGGTTTCCTCCCATGTTTTAATTCGTATGCTGCGTTTTTGATCCGGTTTGGTTTGCCATCGTTCCCACTTTTCCGTCCATCCCCATTTATCCACCCAAACACTTCGGTTGTCAATAAATGATTCATTCGGCACCACGTCCAACTCAAATCCAGCCGTATTCGCAAATCCCATGGATGAAATTTGTGAATAATGACGGATAATTGGTCCAAAATACTGGTTCAATTTTTCAGGGGTAACAGTATCAAAAATACCCAACTCCGCTTGCTCACGAATGGCCAATAACTCTGAACGAACTGGTTCAAAAAATGAATTCATGTTGGATTCCGCACTGGAAATAGACTTTTGCAGAAAAGATTCCGCTAATTTTTTCTCCGTTCGTTGAAGTTCAATAAATAAATACCCTAAAATTATACCCGTCAGACATAGGATAAAAATAGATACTATTTTAAGGTTTATTTTCTTCACGCGGTATAAAGCTTGTATTCAATCGAATGCAATTATAAGCATTTGTTTAGATTTTTCCGCGTCTATGAAGTCAATGAAAAATTTTTTTTGCATTTTATTCTTTATCAGGCTAAAATTTTAAGTGGTCAACTTTCTTTCATAACAGAACCATTTGGCGGAGGCCTAATTCCGACTTTTACAACCTTGACTTCAAATAATTAAACCGTGCGCTCGAAATGCAACCACAAGGGATCTGCAGGAACGGGAGCCGTAATCAGAATTCGCTCTTTGGTGACAGGATGGTCAAATTCCACGTGACGAGCATGCAAGGAAATGGACTTATCCGGATTGGACCTTTTGGCACCGTATTTTACATCGCCTTTGATAATGCATCCAATGGTGCCTAATTGGCAACGAATTTGGTGGTGACGACCCGTTTCCAGTTGCACAGAAAGCAGGTAATATTTGTCGCTATTGCCTATTAATTGATAATGTAAAATTGCTTTTTTGCTGCCTTCCACTTCTTTGTTGTAGGCGTAGCTTTTATTTTGTTTTTCATTTTTTTTAAGAAAATGAATCAAGGTACCCTCCGGTTTTTCAGGTTTATTTTCCACGATTGCCCAATAGGTTTTATTGACTTCTTTCTCACGAAATTGCTTGGAAAGTCGTTCTAATGCTTTACTGGTTCGTGTAAAAATCAACGCTCCACTGGTCGGTCGATCCAAACGATGCACCACTCCGCAAAAGACATTGCCAGGTTTGTTGTATTTTTCCTTCCAATAGGCTTGAATTTTTTCAGGCAAAGGAATGTCACCCGTTTTGTCGCCTTGTGAAATATCCGATGCTTTTTTGTTGATAATCAACACGTGATTGTCTTCAAAAAGCACTTCCAATCCGAAATCGGCAGGGTTTGTCATGGATTAATACTGTTCATTTTCATTCGGAAAATCACCTGATTTCACATCTTCAATGTACCGTTGAATAGAATTCAACATTTCTTCATAAAGATTGTTGTATTTGCGTAAAAATCGGGGACTGAATTCATTGTTAATACCCAGCATATCATGGACGACTAACACTTGTCCATCGACGCCACCACCTGCACCAATACCTATAATTGGAATGGAAACATGTTGCGCTACCTGTGCTGCTAAATCAGCTGGAATTTTTTCTAGCACAATAGCAAAACAACCCGCCTCTTCTAGCAATTTAGCATCTTCAATCAACCGTTGAGCTTCCTCTTCTTCTTTCGCTCTTACTGTGTAAGTACCAAACTTGTAAATCGACTGAGGAGTTAATCCCAAATGTCCCATCACTGGGATTCCAGCGGTTAAAATTCTTGTAACCGATTCCAATATCTCTCTTCCGCCTTCCAATTTAATAGCATGGGCGCCAGATTGTTTCATAATTCGAATGGCACTGGACAACGCTTCACGAGAATTTCCTTGGTAAGATCCAAATGGCATGTCAACCACCACAAGCGCTCGTTGAACGCCTCTAACAACTGACGACGCGTGGTAAATCATTTCATCCAAGGTAATGGGCAAGGTTGTTTCGTGGCCAGCCATTACATTTGAGGCAGAATCACCGACCAAAATAATATCAATGCCAGCCGTATCAATAATTCTTGCCATGGAGAAATCATACCCCGTTAGCATGGAGATTTTCACGCCGGCATTCTTCATTTCTTGAAGTGTATGCGTTGTAACGCGTTTTACGTTTTTATGAACTGACATAGTTAATTACGAATTTGACAATTACGAATTGCGAATGATTGGACTACCTGCATTTAATACTGGTTCCAAAGCTACTTAAATTAATTGTTTGGCACAAAGTATCTACCGAAATTAAGAATCTGTTCAGAATAGACAAAATTCGCAATTCGACATGGACGAAATCGCAATTGACTAACCTTCCGAAACGACTTTATACGCTTCCTTTTCATGCGAACCCAAATGAAAGATTGCATCGCCTTTGTTGACAACCGGAGATTCATTGATACAAAAAATATACCCATCTTCTGTTGCCTTCACTTTTTTTTCTGATTTACCAAAGGGCTCCGTAATCAAGCCAATCATTTCATTTTTTCGCACTTTTTGTCCGTTGACGACATAGGACAAAAACAATCCCGAATTCGACGCGCGCATCCATTTATCGGAGCGCAAAACAATGGATTCCCGATTTGACAATACGTCTTCTTTGAACGAACGCATGCCCAAATGCACTAGAATCCGTTTGACACCCATAACACCTTCGTGCACCACACTTTCATCGATAGTATCCGCTTTTCCTCCTTCAAACAATAGGATTTGCTTTCCACTTTTGATCATTGCTTCCCGCAAGGATTTGGCAATCAAATTGGAATGGACAATGAAAGGCGGATTGAAAACTTTTGCCAACTCGAAACTCAAGCTATCTTTTAAAACACATCGAATTTGCGGTGCATTGTTTCGCTGGCGAGCGCCTGTGTGAAAATCAATCACGTAATCCACGTGCGGTGCGATTTCTTTCAAAAATTGAAAAGCAAATTGACTCGCTAAAGAGCCATTTTTAGACCCTGGAAAACTTCGATTCAAATCTCGTCCATCGGGTAAAGCTCTTGAAATATTTAAGAATCCAAAAATATTAAAAACTGGCAAACAGATCACTGTACCAGCATTCGGTTTATTGAATTTGTTGCGCACAATGCGGCGTACAATTTCAATCCCATTGATTTCATCTCCATGCATGCCGGCCATCAACAAAAGAACCGGACCTGGCTTTCTAGATCTTTCAATAAAAACAGGTACTTGAACAGGCGTATGGGTATGCAATTTGGCCACATTCATGTTCAATTGATACCCTTTGCCAGGTTCAATGATTTGTCCTAAAATCTCCATTTTTGCCGTTGCATTCATCTTATTTTTGTGTATTTCGTTCGATGTAATCCACGATTTTTCCGGCTATATCCAATTTGGTCACCGATTCAATTTCGCGCAATCCTGGAGAACTATTTACGTTCAACACCAAAGGTCCACGTTTCGATTGAATGATATCAATTCCAGCCACGCTCAACTTCAAAGCATTGGCCGCGCGAATGGCAATTTCAATTTCTTGTTCTGTCAAGTCGATTGAAACGGATTTCTTTCGTTTTGCTGTATTCGTTTGAAAATCCCGGTCTTTGTTAAAGCGTTTAATCGCTCCAACCACCTCATTGTCCACCACCATGATACGAACATCGGTTCCTTTCGCTTCCTTGATATATTCCTGAACAATTACTCTTGCTTTTACCCCGTTGAAAGCTTCCAGAACACTTTCTGCTGAAGATTTATCCTCCGCCAAAATCGAGCTAATATCATCTGATTCACGGAGTAGTTTCATGACAACTGGCGTTCCACCAACAGAATCAAGAACATGCTCTACGTTTTTAGAATAATTCGTGAAAACCGTTTTAGGTTGACCGACTTTTGATTTTGACAACAATTGCAAGCAACGTAATTTATCGCGAGAATGCACAATGGATCTTGAATTCGCAACGGAAAATACATTCATCATTTCAAACTGACGAACGACTGCTGTGCCGTAATACGTAACAGAAGCACCAATTCGAGGAATGATGGCATCAAAACCTTCAACATATTGATTGTTATAAAACAAAGTTGGACCACTCGGATCAATTTCAATGTTGCATTTCAAATGATTGATAACTTGAGCGGTGTAGCCACGCGCTTCAATTGTCTCGACCAAACGACGGGTAGAATACAATTCTGAATTTCGTGATAAAATGGCAATTTTCATGAGCGATTAGTTAATAAAAACTGTTGATTTTAAATTATTTAATGACAAATCAATCTTTGAAGGATCCACGATAAATCGTTTGTTTAGCAATTTCCGACCCAAAAGTATGGGGTAACGCATGCGTTTTCTTTTCGTTAACGAGAACAGTGCTTTGTACTTTTTACTGAAAAGAACAATATTGCCATAAACGAAATAGCGGTTTTCCTCTTGACCAGATGAACTGCGTACTTTCTTCGTTTTGAATGTCTCAAACGTTACAACAGTCGCTGGTAGACCATTGGCGGCAAAAAATTCAACTTTTAAAAATTCTTTACCACCTGCTTCAATCAAATCAATTTTATCGCAATGTATACTGGACGAGTAAGCCCCCGTATCAATTTTCACCGGTACATTTACCAATCCAAAAAGAGGAAGATCTGCGTGATCTTTTCGTCCTATAATCAGTTTTTCCATTAATTAACCATCATTTCATCCAACATTTTACGGCAGTTTTCATCACGATCTGCCGCATACTCCATTTTTTTTTCACCTTCTTCTTCTTGACCCGAAAACAAAAGTGCTACGCCCAACTGAAAATGATACTCCATTTTTACAGGATTCATTTCAATCAATTTTTCCCACAGGGGAATACTTTCTTTGTATTTCTCCACATTCATATAACTTGTAGCCAATGCTTCAGCTAATGGCTCTCTGGGAGATAATTCATACGCCTTTAAATTATTTTCTAATGCTTTCTCGTAATTGGTGAATTCGCCGCCATAACTGCCACTGTAAATCATCCCTAGACTGTTGTAAATGGCCATTTCATCGGGTTTGATTTGTTTGGCTCTTTCGTAATTACTTTTTGCTTCTTGAATATCCTTGTTCAATAAATCATACTCTCCTTTGTTCAAAAAATAGAAATAGCCATCCTTATCGGCAGCCTCAAAGCCTTTTTTTGCATAAAATTTCGCCGAATCCAGCTGATTCCGGAAATTGTGCAACAAACACAAGTTTCGCAAGATTCCAGCTTCCAATTCATTGGGTAAATTCCCTTTTCGCAAAGCCAAATGAAAAAAATCTTCAGCCTTCGTGTACTCTTCACGGTCCATTAAATCAACACCCGTATCATTCAGGGTTTTGGCCTCTTCCGCCCTCTTGTTGGTGCAAGAAATCAGCACCGCCAATCCGATAATAAAAAATATCTTTTGCATATGGTCAAAATTACATTTAAAAGTGTGATTTTTGCACAAGAGAAGCAAATCTTGTGGTCGAAGAAAAAAAAGTGAAAAAATATCTGCCAACTAGTAGCAAATAAAGAAATTCTTCGTAAGTTTGCACCCCCATTTAGGCGGAAACAAAGATATTTACAATAGAAAAGATGGATATATTAAGAGAAATTCAGAACGAATTGGTGGAAATGAAGGAGTTTCCAAAATTCTCTAGCGGTGATACTGTTATCGTTTCGTATAAAATTAAAGAGGGCGCTAAAGAACGTACTCAGCAATTTCAAGGTGTTGTTTTGCAACGTAGAGGTTCAGGACCGTCTGAAACATTTACCGTTCGTAAAATGTCAGGAAACATTGGTGTAGAAAGAATCTTCCCTATTTCATCTCCGTTTTTGGAAGATGTGGTTATCACGAAAAGAGGTTCTGTTCGTAGAGCTCGTATTTTCTACTTCCGTACAAGAACTGGAAAATCTGCACGTATTCGTGAGAAACGTTCATTTCACGCGACAAAAAAATAATCAAATTACTTTTGATAGTTTAAAAGGCTTCCATTTCGGAAGCCTTTTTTATTGAATAACAATGTCGGCGAAGCGAAAAAAAAGAAAACCAAAAAGAAAACAACCGAAATACATGGTGTTTTGGGCTTTCGTGCTATTGGTCCTTTTAACCGGTTTGCCAACTGCTTACTATTTCTACCGAAAAAAAAGCACCAAAACAATCAAAATAGATTTGCTTTCCACCATTCCAGAAGGATTTACATCCGTTGGGATTGATGTTTCTCATCACCAGGGCAAAATTGATTGGCCCATGCTATTTGATGAATTGCGCTACGACACTATCATCAAATTCGTTTATTGCAAAGCCACAGAAAGCAACGATCATTTAGACACACGTTGGGAAGAGAACCGCATGATTTTGAACAACATGGGGATTTTGAATGGTGCCTATCATTTTTTCGACCCCAAAAGTCCACCGCGTCCACAAGTAGAACATTTCTTAAGCCGATGGATTCCAAGAGATATCGATTTGCCACCCATGCTCGATGTGGAAACGGAAGGTTTTAGTGATGAGGACTTGATCGCTAAAATGAAAATATGGTTGACAGAGGTGGAAAGAAAAACGGGCCGACGTCCTATCATCTATACTTCGCATCATTTTTTCGACACCAAATTCAAACACGATTTTAAAAACTACAATTTTTGGATTGCCTCCTACTCCAGAAAACCAGAATCGTTAAGCGACGAACGTGTACTTTATTGGCAATATTCAGAATCCGGAAAGATTCCAGGGTGCAATGAAATGGTCGATTTAAACGTGAGTAAATAAAAGTCAAACTTCATTCGCATTTCTTACAACTTCTCAATAGAAAACTCCGTGCGTCTATTTTTTGCGCGGTTTTCTTCTGAATCGTTGGGAGCTTTCGGCATGGTTTCTCCAAATCCTTTGGATTTCAAACGAACTTTGTTGACACCTTGTGTTGCTAGATATTCTTTCACAACACGCGCTCTGTCATCAGAAAGTTTCATGTTTTGTGCATCGTCGCCTACATCATCGGTGTGACCTTGGATCACCACATTCACCGTTGGATTTTCTTTCAAGAAACGGGCAAATTGACGCAAAATCATTTTCGAACGTTCATTCAAATCAGCCGAAGCTGTGGTGTATAAAATGTCGTCAATCACATACGATCCGCCGACTTTCAGTTTCTCGACTTCCATGTCTTTTCCTTTGACGGAAACTTCCTTCACTTTTTGAACGGCTTTGATTTCTTCTTTGGTAATCAATTTTGCCGAAAATGCATGACCTTCCTTTTTGGCAGCCACCATGACATCTTTTTCTTTGTCTAGCTTAACTACCGCTGCATATTTACCGTCATCTCCATTCACTTTGAATTTTTGCACTTCTTCGTTGTCTCCATAAGAAACTTCGATTTCAGCACCTGAAATGGCGTTGCCATCTTTGTCAGCCAATTGACCTTTCATAATCATCACAGGTGTTGGTCGCGCTTCTTCGTACAATTCAAATCCATAAATATTCCAATCACCACCTACTCTCGAAGAGAAATAAGCCAATTCTCCGTCTGTAGAAACGAAGATGCCCAATTCGTCGTCGGGTGAATTGATTGGTTCGCCAATGTTCACTGGCTTGGACCATTTTCCATCTACTTTTTTACAATAGAAAATATCCGTTCCTCCAGCGCCTTTTCGGGTATCCGTACTCGTTGATACAAAATAAAACGTTTCATTGTCTTGGTGAATGAAAGGACTTTTGTCTTTACCCGCGGTATTAACCTCATCAAAAGGTCGAGCCAAGCCCCAGGATCCATCTGGTTTTCTTTCAGAAATGTAAATGTCGTTGTCGCGAGAATTTTTTCGTACGCTGGTAAAATATAAGGTATTTCCGTCGGCAGAAACAGAAGGTTGTCCTTCCCAGCCATCAATCGTATTGATATTCGAACCCAATGATTCTAGTGGCGTCCAATTGTAATCATTCCCCCCTTTTCCTGAGCGCGAATAGGTAGTTTGGTACAAGTCACAATTCAAATAATCTTGCCCTCTCACCTCTTCTTTCTTACAAGCACAAATGATCATTTCTTTGTTATCGATGGACATGGTTGCCGCGCCATAACTCGTAAACTCACCATTGTTGAATGGCGCTTTGAAAGGATTTCCTTTGTCAAATGGCGTTTTCATTTCTGGTCGATAGGAAAAGGTAAATTCTTCGACAATTCGCCCTACCATATCTCCCAAATTTCTTCTATCCACTTTTCGCGTGTAGAACATGAGCTCGTTGTCTGGCGAAATCATTGGGAAATATTCATCAAGCGTAGAACTTACATTTTGAACTCTAAACGGTGAATACGGTACTTTCTTTGGTGCTTCGGAAGCTACTGGAGCCGATTTCATTTCTTTCAATACTCCTTTTGCATCCGACAACATTTTTCCAAAATCATTGGGAAAACGGCTATTGTCCTCATTTTTATAGGCTAGAAATTTTTCAAACCAAGCGATGGAAGACTCTTTGTCTTTTTGCAAGTATTTTACGACGCCCAAATAATAGAAAGTTCCTGCATTGTATGCTTCACAACGATCGAGCACTTCTTTGAACATTTGTTCGGCCTTCACGAAACTTTTATCCCCGCGAGCTGGCGAATCATCTGTCTGGTAATAATTCATGCCTTGGTTGAAGGCATAGACACCGTATTCATAATACGCCATCGCATTGTCGGGTTCAGCTTCCATGGCTTTATTAAAGAAGTTGACTGCCGCCTGCAAACTTTCAGAATTGACTGCCATTTCAATCATTTTCTGCGTTTTCTTGGCTGGTGGATTGCAATTGACGTTTGTTTCTTCTTCGCCTTGCGCAAAAGCAAGTGTGGAGAAGAATAGTACAGAAATACTGAGAAGGTAGTGTTTCACCATAATTTGATAAGAATTTCAACATACGGAACGCAAGAACTGTTCCAATATTTTAAAACGGATTTGACGGAAAAAGTTACGTTTAAGACGAAAAAAGTATTTTTCTAGGTCTTTGAGTTTTCCTCCCCCTGCGTCCCCATCCAAAGGGGGAAATTAAAAATTCAATTTAAAAATTATTAGAGAATTGATCCTCCCCCTTTGAAGGGGACAAAGGGGGAGGATTTTCTATTTAATTCAAGATCTCTTTCTTCACCGGCATTTCAATCTTCACGGCATCTTTTACTAGTTCATCTGTCAAGGCAATGTCCAACACTTCTCGCATGGTTTTCACAAAGTGGAATGTCAAACCTTTCAGGTAATCTGGTTTGATTTTTTCAATGTCTTTTCGGTTTTTCTCGCAAAGAATAATCTCTGTGATTTTAGCCCGTTTAGCAGCCAGTATTTTCTCTTTGATTCCTCCAACCGGCAACACATCTCCACGAAGGGTTATTTCACCTGTCATGGCTAAATTTTGTTTCACTTTTCGTTGCGTAAAGAGACTGGCTAAGGACGTCAACATCGTAATTCCTGCACTAGGACCATCTTTTGGTGTAGCGCCTTCCGGAACGTGCACATGTACATTGTGTTCATCGAACAGCGCTTGATCCAACTGGAACCAATTGGAATGTGCCTTCAAGAATTCCAACGCAATAACAGCCGATTCTTTCATGACATCTCCCAAATTTCCGGTCAAGGTCAATTTTCCTTTACCTTTTGTAATCGAAGATTCGATAAACAATATATCGCCACCAACACTTGTCCAAGCCAAGCCTGTAACGACACCTGCCACATGGTTGTTATCGTATTTGGTTCTTTCGCGATTTGGCCCTAAGAATTCGAACAAATCTGATTCGGTAATCTTTTGAGAAAACTCCTGCTCCATGGCTTTTTGGCGAGCTCGACTTCTCACCAATTTGGCGATTTTCTTGTCCAAGCCCCGCACACCTGATTCGCTGGTATACCCTTCTACTACTTTCTCTAGTAATTTCTTATCGATCGAAAAATCTTTTTTGGTCAAACCGTGTTCTTCCAATTGCTTAGGAATCAAATGTTGTTTGGCGATTTCGATTTTCTCTTCCACCGTATAACCACTCACATCGATGATTTCCATACGATCGCGCAACGGACCTTGCACTTGAGATAGATCATTTGCTGTTGCGATAAACATCACGCGTGACAAATCGTATTCGGTTTCAAGGTAATTGTCGTAAAACGAATGATTTTGTTCTGGATCCAACACTTCTAACAAAGCCGAAGACGGATCTCCGTGATTACTTCTTCCTAATTTGTCGATTTCATCCAAAACAAAAACTGGATTCGAAAATTCTGATTTTTTCAGTTGTTGCACAATTCTTCCGGGCATCGCACCGATATAGGTTTTTCGGTGTCCGCGAATTTCGCTTTCATCGTGCAAACCACCGAGTGACATGCGAATGTATTTTCTACCCAACGCTTCCGCTATACTTTTTCCTAAAGACGTTTTTCCCACTCCTGGAGGTCCATAAAAGCAAAGGATGGGCGCTTTCATGTTGTTTTTCAATTTCAACACGGCCAAATATTCCAAGATTCGCTCTTTCACATCTTCCAAACCGTAATGATCCCGGTTCAAAATTTTCTCTGCGCGTTTCAAATCTAAATTATCCACAGAAAATTGATTCCAAGGTAAGTCCAGAAATAAATCCAGATAGTTCAATTGAACAGAATATTCAGCTCCTTGTGGATTCATCCGTTGCAGTTTGTCCAATTCCTTGCGGAACAACTTCTGCTCTTTCTCTCCCCACAGTTTCTTTTTCGACCGTTCTTCTAAATCGTTGACATCTTCCTGGAAAGGATTGTCGCCCAGTTCTTCTTGGATTGTTCGCATTTGTTGTTGCAAGAAATAATCCCGTTGTTGCTTGTCTAAATCTTTCTTCACCTTTTGCTGAATCTCATTGCGCATATCAAGCATTTGTGATTCCATCTCCAGATGTTCCATGATTTTTGCGGCGCGTTTTGTCATGTCCAACTCTTCCAACATTTCCTGTTTCTTGGAAACATCTGCGTTCATATTTGATGAAATAAAATTCACCAAAAAAGTAGGACTGTCAATATTGCCGATTGCGAAAGAAGCTTCTGACGGAATGTTTGGACTGTCACGAATGATTTGCAAGGCAAGTTCCTTAATATTCTCAATCATCATGCCCAACTTCTTGTCTTTTTTATCAAACTTGGGTTCAGAAAGCATTTCAATTTTGGCCTTCAAATAAGGTTCGCTTTGTGTCTCTTCGATCATTTTGAAGCGACGTTTCCCCTGTATAATCGCTGTTGAACTGCCATCAGGCATTTTTAACAAGCGCACAATTTGCGCAACGGTTCCTACTGAATGTAAATCCTTAAAACTTGGGTTTTCTTCCTCTTGGTCTTTTTGAGACACAACACCAATAATCTTGTTTCCTTTGTTGGCATCTTGGATCAATTTAATCGACTTGTCGCGTCCAACAGTAATGGGAATAACAACACCCGGAAAAAGAACATTGTTGCGCAAAGACAAGATAGGCAATTCCTCCCCAAATTCTTGCTTGCTCATGGATTCTTCCTCTTCGGAGGTAATCAAAGGAATAAATTCTGCGTCTTGCTCGCCTCCTCCTGCTAAATGAAGAAGTGTATGGTCAAATATATCGTTCATAAATTTTATTGTCGTTTTTAGCGCCAAAGTGTCAGCCGTTGGACATAGTTTCATCAAATCTAAGTGCGAAAACAGCGTATTTTATAGCGCACTACTAAAGTTCAACGATTGTGCCAAGGGTTGGAAACGGTAATTTTGTCGGATTTTAGTGAAGCGGTAGAAGGAATCCATTCTTTTTCGCAAAAAAAAGGGAAATTAATAAGAGCAATAAATACGAACTACTTACTTTTACCTCGTAAACGAATGAATATACAACGGCAGATATGTTGAGTAATTTGAGAAATGTTTCAGGCACGATTGCTTTTATTTTTTCCGCCCTTTCGTTGAATATTATTTTTTTTGAATACGGCTTTAGAACCAGTCTTCCAACTGAAATACTGTTTCACATCTTTTATCTTTTGACCTGCTTTTTCGGAATTTTATCCCAAACGTTTCGATTTCAAAAATCTAAAAACGACCATTCTTTTCAGATACAAGTTGTAGACGGTGTGCTACTCGGTATAATGATCATCGTCTTTTTGTCTTCCTTGAATTTTGACTTACGGTCCTATGTAAGCAACCGTATTTACCTCGTAATCACTTGTATATTTATTTTCATTCGCGAACTTTCTTCTCGGAATTTTAAGCTAACAAAGACGTATTTGAATCCAGCTCAACTGTTTGTCATGAGTTTTGGTTTGGTCGTATTTTTCGGAGCACTTCTTTTAATGTTACCGGAAGCGACAATTGGAGAAATAAAATTTATCGATGCACTTTTCACATCTACCAGCGCCGTTAGTGTAACGGGCCTCGCAGTGGTAGACACGGGAACTGCTTTTACACGATTCGGACAAACCATTATTGCTGTTTTGATTCAATTAGGTGGGATTGGTATCATGACATTTACCAGTTATTTTAGTTATTTCTTCAAAGGTGGAACCAGCTACGAAAGTCAATTGATCATGCAAGACATGACCAGTTCCAACAAAATCGCAGAAGTCTTTAGCACCTTGAAAAAAATCATTTTATTGACGTTTGGAATTGAATTGATAGGCGGCATTCTTATTTACTTTAGTTTGGATAGAAACGTTATTACCACCTTTGGAGACCGCCTATTCTTTTCGTTTTTCCATAGTATTTCTGGGTTTTGCAATGCTGGGTTTTCAACTTTGTCGAATGGGTTTTATGACGAAGCGTTTAAATTCAATTATCCCTTGCACCTTTATTTGGCTTTTTTATTGATTTTAGGAGGTATTGGATTCCCGATCATGTTTAATACTTACAAATACTTTAAACATTTATTCATCAATCGAATTGTTCCCTTTACACGCAAATCAAAAATCATTTACAAACCTTGGGTGATTAATTTGAATACCAAAATAATCTTGATTACCACAGTCATATTAATTGTCTTTGGAACCAGTAGCTTTTATGTATTAGAGTACAATGGTGCACTCGCTGAACACCACGGTTTTGGAAAATTTGTAACGGCATTCTTTGGTGGTGTGACACCCAGAACAGCGGGGTTCAATTCTGTCGATTATTCAAACCTCGGGTTTTCAACAATTATGGTCACCATTTTACTCATGTGGATTGGTGCTTCCCCTGCTTCAACGGGTGGCGGTATAAAAACGTCTACCTTGGCGATTGCAACCCTCAATATTTTCAGCATAGCCAGAGGAAAAGACCGCTTGGAAATTTACAAAAGAGAAATTGCCACAACCTCCATTCGACGTGCTTTTGCTATTATCTCCTTGTCTTTGATTGTCATTGGAATCGGGGTGTTTTTACTTTCCTTTATAGAACCTGATAAAGACATCAAAAAAATCACGTTCGAAGTCTTTTCTGCCTATTCAACGGTTGGCTTGAGCATGGGAATTACGGGGCATTTGGGTGAAGGAGGGAAAATGGTTTTGATGGCTGTTATGTTTATAGGGAGAGTCAGCATGCTCACCTTGGTCATTGCCATCATGAAACAAACGAAACAATTAAAATACCGTTATCCTACGGAAGAAATATTAATCAATTAAGTATGAAATTCATTATAATCGGATTGGGTAGTTTTGGTGCCTCCATCGCTGTAAAATTGACAGAAATGGGTCACGAGGTTATTGGTGTAGACCGCAACATGACAAAAGTAGATGCCCTTAAAGAATCTATTACCCATACCATTTGTTTGGATTCGACGGATGCGCAAGCCATTTCTTATTTGCCGTTGAAAGACACGAATGTCGTTTTTGTCTGCATCGGTGAAAATGAAGGTGCCAATATTATGGCAACGGCTGTTATCAAACAGGCCGGTGTACAACGATTGATCTCACGCGCATTGTCGCCGTTGCATGAAACGGTTCTTCAAGCGATGGGCGTAGACGAAATCGTTCATCCTGAAGAAGAAACAGCTGAACGCTGGGCGAAAAAATTAAACCTTGAAGGTGTTTACGATTCTTTCGACCTTGGTGGAGAATATTCCATTATCGAAGCACAAGTACCTAAAAAATATATTGGCAAAACGATTGGTGACGTTGGTTTTCGAAAAAACTACAATGTAGTTGTACTGACAACGTTAACAATATCCGAAAAGTCCACTGCTCTGGGAACAAAAAACAGAGTATTGAATGTAAACGGTGTTGCCAGATTATCAACTGTTTTAAACGAAGGAGATATCATTGTCATGTATGGAAGCAAAAAAGACTTGGAAGAGTTGTTGAAATAAGCGTGTATTTCGTTCGTCTAATCTTTCTGAAGATAGCGTAGTATTTCAATTTCTTCGCTACTCAATTCTAGACCTCGTCTTCTCATCATACCATTGGCCGCTTCGGCTGCTTTGTCGAAAGCAAAAGGTACAAATTCTGCGCCACCCCACGAAAAGGATGGAATGAATTTCTGTGGAAAGTCACCTCCATAAATATTGCACGAAACCCCGACAACTGTAGCCGTGTTGAACATCGTGTTGATTCCACATTTGCTGTGGTCGCCCATCGTTAATCCCATGAATTGAAGCTCGGTTTGTTCCTCTTTTCCAAGCGCATAATTGTAGGTTCTTATGGTACTATAATTGTTTTTAAGATTGGAAGTATTCGTATCAGCTCCCAAATTACACCATTCGCCTATCAACGCATTGCCCACAAAACCATCATGGCCTTTATTAGAATACCCTTGAAAGACTGAATTCCCAACTTCTCCTCCTACTTTGCAATGCGGTCCGATGGTGGTGGCTCCATAAATTTTCGCCCCCATTTTGAGTCCAGCGTGTTCGCAAAGTGCAAAAGGTCCACGTACGAGCGCACCTTCCATGATTTCAGCCTCTTCTCCAAGATAAATTGGTCCATCTGTTGTATTTAAAACACACGCCTCTGCCTTGGCACCTTCTTCTAAGAAAATTAAATTTCGATCTCCAATCACCGTTACGGTATCGGATAGTTTTTGAGAATCGATTCCTTCGGTGAGCAAGGCAAAATCACTTTTAATGGCGATATCATTTTTTTGAAAAAGATGCCACCGCTTGGAGATGATAACTACCTCTTCTCCGGTATAATGCATCTTTGTTTCGCCATTTCCTTTCGTTCCCAACCAATATTCGCCTTGATACAAGGAAGTATTGTCGGTCATTGTATACAAAACGGTTGCATAATCTTCGTTTGGAATTGCATTTGCTGGTACTGTAATATCACAGTTCAACTCCAAAGGATATTTGGTTTGTAAATAACCCTCTGTTGCAAAAGAGAATTCAGCATCTGGGAAATGTTCTTCCCATCTTTCTTCAAACGTTAAAATACCCATGCGCAATTCAGCAATGGGTTTTAACAAACTCAAAGGGGCAAATTCCAAATGTAAACCGTTGTCGTGTAGTTGAATTTTCATGCTATTTCTGTTGATTTTGATTTGTCTCTGAAGGAAATAATCCACAAACTAAGATAGGTCAATAATCCGTTGACAATTAATAATTCATGTCCAAATCGATATCCGTTGAGCCAAACTTCTGAATTTTTACTGATGAAAAAAACAAAAAACGGAACCAAAATACAAATGAACGGAACAAATAGTTCTTTCAATTTTCGTTTGGTAAAAATTCCGAAAGCGAATAACCCAAGTAGTGGTCCATATGTGTAACCCGCTACAGTAAGAATCAAGGTAATTAAATCTGTTTGTGGATTATTCTCTACATATGATTTAGTAAACAAAATGATCAGCAAAAAAAGAATCGAGAACCCAATATGGACGAATAACTTCATTCGTTGTTTTTGTTTTTCTTCGCGTTGGTGAAAATTTAAAAAGTCGATGCAAAACCCCGTTGTCAATGCGGCTAATGCGCTATCTGCGGAAGCATACGATGAAGCTGTAATTCCCAATAAAAAGAAGACCCCTGCCAACGTTCCAAAATTGTTCAAGGCCAAAGTTGGAAACACATGATCCGTTTTCACTACTTCACCAGCCATCGGTAAATCGACACCTTTGTTGATTGCAAAAACGTATAACGCTCCGCCAAGTAATAAGAACAAGAAATTAGTAATGACCAAAATGGTCGTAAATGAATACATGTTTTTTTGAGCATCCTTCAAATTGCGGCACGTTAAGTTTTTTTGCATCAAATCTTGATCTAGGCCTGTCATAGCAATGGCGAGAAACATTCCTCCGAAAAATTGTTTTGGAAAAAACAAGGGTGAATTCACGTCGTCAAAGAAGAAAATTTGCGTCATTGAGCCACCAGCAGTGGTTTTTGTTTTTCCAACTTCATCAAACAATTCAAAGAAATTGAAATTCAAAGCATTTGCAATTACAATGGTGCAAATAATGACTGCACTTACCAAGAAAAAAGTTTGAAACGTATCCGTATAAACAATGGTTTTGATACCTCCTTTGAACGTGTACAGCCAAATAAGTAAAACGGTAATGATGGCCGTCATAAAGTATGGAATTCCTAAATCATCAAACAAAAACAATTGAAGTACGATTGTAGCCAAATACAAACGAGCGGCTGAACCAATGGTTCGCGACAGTAAGAAAAAGCTCGCCCCAGTTTTGTAACTTATTTTTCCCAAACGTTTATCCAAATATTCATATATTGAGGTGACATTTAGCTTGTAGTAAATCGGCATCAAAACTTTTGCTATGACTAAATATCCAAGGACATAACCCAAAACGATTTGAAAATACGCCATTCCTTCGGAGTAAACTTTCCCCGGAACTGAAATAAAGGTTACGCCAGACAAGGACGCACCAATCATACCAAAAGCAACCAAATACCAAGGACTTTGCTTATTTCCACTGAAAAATGTATCGGAATTCGCATTTCTAGAAGTAAGGAACGAGATTAGTATCAGTACCCCAAAATAGGCTATGAGAATGGAAACAATTAATGTTGTACTCATGAAAATTTGTTTTGACAAGGATACGGAAAATTTGGCAGTAGCATCCAATCCGATTACTCAGGTAATCAAGTCTGCAGTGTTGAAAACAGTACTCAATAAGCAACTAATTATTTATCGGTTGCATTCTCAATAAGAATTATTTGCGTTTTTTAATCACACGAATGGTTCTCTTGAAAAATTAAAACTTTGTTGAAAAACAGACTGTAACCGATTTCTTTTCCAATCGATATACCTTTATCTTTGTTTAAAAAAATCAACGCAACGTCATGGACATTTTCCTTCAAATTCTTATCGCTGTTATTCCAGCTGCCATTGTTTTCTTAACAACTGCCCTATTTCTTAAAAAACAAGAGGAGCGTGAAGTTCGTCGAATGCAAGTAGAAATGAGTCAAAAAAAGAAAGCGACAAATTTCCTTTCAGAGCGAATGGAAGCGTACCAAAGATCTGTTTTGCTCTTGGAGCGGATACATCCCAATTCATTGGTCATGCGTATTCACAATCCCGCTTTACCGGCCATGGTATTTCAATCCGAACTAATCAAGGCTGTTCGAGAGGAATTTGAACACAACGTCACACAACAACTTTTCATTTCCATCGAAGCCTGGCATCTACTGAAAAATGCGAAGGACGAGACGGTAAAAATTATCAATGTCGCAGGCAAACAAATGAATGACACCAGCATGTCTACGGATTTGGCTGCGAAGATTTTTGAAATCGTTGGAGAAGTTGGCCAATTGCCCTCCGAAATTGCAGTTGAATACGTAAAAAAGGAATTTCAAGAACTTTTCTAAGTCGATATGATAAAAAGCAACCTTCTTTGGATTTCACTTGTGTTCGTAAATACTTCATTTTGGGCTCAGGAAACTCCTGTGAAAATTGAAGGTAAAACACAAGGCACAACGTATCATATAACTTATTTCGATGGCCAAAATCGAAATTTCAAGAAAGCCATAGACAGTTTGTTCCATCTGTTTGATTCATCCGTTTCCACTTACATTCCCAATTCGCTCATTTCAAGAGTGAACGCTGGGGAAGAAAATATTCGAATGGATAAAACGTTCAAAAAATGCTTTAAAACCGCGAAAAAAATTTGGAAAGAAACGGAAGGTGCGTTTGATCCTACGGTCTTTCCATTGGTTAATGCCTGGGGTTTTGGCCCACAGCGAAAAGACAAAATTGAGCAAAAAAAGCTGGACAGTTTGTTGCAATTTGTGGGATTCGAAAAAGTTCGATTGATTGGAAACAAAATTAAAAAACAAGACCCTCGTGTAGCGTTGGATTTTAATAGTTTTGCCCAAGGTTACAGTGTTGACATCATAGCCCATTTTTTAGAATTGAAAAACATAAAAGTCTATTTGGTTGAAATTGGCGGAGAAGTCTACGCAAAAGGAATTAAACCGAATCAAAAAAAATGGACCATAGGAATTGAAAAACCATTTGAAAACCAAGATGAAAACCCGCTGATTGCCGTGGCTGAATTGAATAAAAAAGCCTTAGCAACATCAGGTGATTACCGCAAATTTACCATCATTGATGGTTATAAATTTGCCCACATCATCAATCCAAAAACAGGAATTCCTGTGAAAAGCAATTTATTGAGTGTTTCTGTTTTCGCAGACGATTGTATAACCGCTGACGCTTATGCTACGGCTTTAATGGTAATGGGATTAGAACAGTCGAAAACGTTCTTAAAGTCACATACATCCATACAAGTTTATTTGATCTATTCCGATGATCTGGGTCAATTTCATGTCTATGAAACCGAAAAAATAAATACAATCATTAAAAATATTACTGAATAAAAAAAAGCATCCTTTTTGGGGATGCTTTTTAAACTATTTAATCTAGAACTTATTTGCTCAAAACAACATGGTAATTCGTTACACGGCCATTTTGGTTTGAAACACTAAACATATAAATTCCTTCATTAAAATTTGATAAATCAATTTGTTCTGTTTGCCCGTTGGAAGCAACTTCTTTTTTGAAAACCAACATGCCCAAAGTATTGAAAACTTCAATCATTTTTACGTTTTCATTCGATTCCACCGTAAAGATTCCAGCAGATGGATTGGGATAAATCGTAGCAATCGCTAAATCAGCTTCAGTTTCTTCAATTCCAGCAACGGTATTCGGATTCCAATCCAAAACAACTGTGTTGATGTAATTATCACCAGCAGGAGTTTGGTGGTCAGGAGCAGGACCTTTTGTAAAGGAGAAGCTAATGATTTCATTGTGGTTGTTGCTACCAGCATCATGCCATGAACTTTCAACCCAAACTTTGTAAACACCATCCGGAACAACAACTCCGTTCACTGAACCAGAAACATTTTGTCCATCCCAGGTCACCGTTTTAGTTCCGTATGCTGTTGGAGATGTACTTGCTCCTCTAGTGGCACCTGTAGTGGCATCTGTAACGTTGCAATTTGCACTTGTAGCATTGCCTGCTGTACCTCCAGCCTTTACAGCCCATGTTGGTAAATGATCTTTGGTCGAACTACCAACAAATCGGTAACGCGTTTTAATAAAATTACCTGATGCATCTTCAATCCACACAGCCAATACATTTTTCACTCCTTGGTTCAAGGAAGGAGTTGTTGGTTGGGGTTGTGTGTACGTAAACGTCAGTGTACCTGGAGTTTGGGCTAACGTTGACCCACCTAGGCATAGAAATCCCAGAGTGGTAAGTAGGAAATAAAAATTGTTTTTCATTGTTCTTTTTATTAGTTATTAATATATGAGTTAAGCAAAGATAGAATATTACTATAAAATAACGAAAAATATTTTTCAACGACATGAAAGTGAAAGATTTAACTGATCTAAAACAACCCATTAAATTCAATATTGTGCAAAAAAAAAAGAGACCGCATTTACGGTCTCTTTTTTTAATTTTTCAAATAAAACTACTGAGGCATTCCTTGCATTTGCATTTCAGGTTGTGCTTTTTTAAGACTTCCTTTTGGCCCGAAATCATTTAATTCAATATAGAATGTCAATGACTCACAATTGCGTTGCTCTCCATAAGCCAAACTCCAAGGGACGAAAATTCTGTATTTACCTCCTTTTTTCATTTGTTGGAAAGACATGGTCCACCCTTGAATTACTTCACCTAGATTCATAGCCGGTAAATCCGTTCCTCGTTGTGCTTTGTAGTCGAAAGAATTTTCAACGGTATCACCTTCTGCGCTCGTCAAAATATAATTCACTACTATATCGTCTGTTGCTGTTGGTGAGCCACCCGTTCCTTCAGAAATTGTCTCTAAAATGATACCACCATCAATCGTTCTTGTATTCGGACGTTTTTTGGCAGCCGCCATCATTTTAGTACCACTTTTCTTGTTGATTGAAACCAAGAAATCTTTCATCATGGTCATGCTCACTTGCTTGTCCATCAACGTATCTTTTTTCAACAATGCATGACGGAAACCGATTTTTGCTAATTCCACATCAATTTCATTCCAAACACCTTTTTTGTTCCATCCCGTATAGAATACAGAACCAGCGATACGGCCAATACAATGAGAGCCCAATTTTACATAATTCGTATCAAAATCCTGACCATAAGGCCCGTACAATTTTGTCAACGCATTTCTACAATCTGCATCTACAGCTTCTTTGTCATTTAGGTTGCTATTGAAGCCCAAAACAATTTCGTCAAAATTTAAACGATCCAAATTTGGATCACCTGCTTCTGTAATCATTTTTGCTTGTTCAGCCCCCAAACTATAAGACAATTTGTCTTTGAAAGTTTTCAATTCAACTTTCTCTTCTGCATCTTTGCTACTGCAACTCACCACTACCGCGGCAATTGCTAAAAATAAGGCGATTCTCATGATATAACTTCTAATAATTCTACGTCGAAAACCAACGTCATAAAAGGTTGGATCGGTCCACCTGGATGTGGATGTTCACCGTACGCCAATTCTTGAGGAATATACAACCGATATTTTGAACCTTCTTTCATCAATTGAAGCGCTTCTGTCCAACCCGGAATCACTTGATTCACACCGAAAGTAGCAGGAGCATTTCTTTCGATTGAGCTATCAAACACAGTTCCATCCAACAAAGTTCCGTTGTAATGTACTTTTACTTGACTTGTTGCCGATGGTGATTTTCCTGCACCTTCCTCGATTACTTCATATTGCAACCCAGAAACAGTGGTACTTACCCCCGTTTTCTTGAAGTTTTCCGCCAAGAATTTTTCACCATCTTCTTTGTTTACTTTAAACTGCTCCATCACAGCGACAGATAAATAATTTTGAATGATGTCGTTGGCTTGTTCTGGTGTGTACGCAGACGGTTTACCTTGAAACACATCATTGATCGCTTCGGCCATTATCTCTGGCGAAATTCCTTGTAAATTTTGTTGCATTAAACTACCGGCAAGACTCATGCCTACACAGTAACTTACTGCTTTAATTTCTTCTGTCATCCTACTTTTTTTTTGGCAAAGATAATCAAATTATGAGTTGTGTATAGTGAACGAAGACTTGAGTTGCCGATTCTTTTTTCGCTTCACTTTCTACTGGTTTATAGCGCTATTTGATATTGCAATACAACCATATTTTTCCGGCATACTTCAACGTTTACGCCACTTAAATTTTGAACCACCGAACGGTTTAGCCAACCATATGCCAACCACATGAAAAACCGAGATTTCTTGCTACAATTGTAAGACAGGAAACAAGACTTGAATTAAATTAAGAAACTATAAACGTTATTTCATGACTTTCAGCACCAGACTACCTTCTCCCGTGCGCAATTCCACAAAATAAACACCTTTCGGCAAAAAGGATGAATCGATTGTATAGGTAACCTTTCCTTCTAGTAAGCCATTTTGTAAATGAATGAGTTCTTTGCCCATGCAATCACTCACTAGGATGGATTTGAAGGAAATATTTTGGTCAGAATTGTTCAACAAATTTAGTTGATTAGCAATGGGATTCGGAACAATCTTGATGTCGTTGGAGGCTTTTATCTTTTCCAGTAAACTAGCTTGACCTAAAATATCAATGTCTATTTGTATCGAACAATTACCAGCATCGGTAATCACACAGGTATAGTTGCCAGCGCACAGATTGATGGCCGTTTGGGTCGTTTGATTCAAGGGGTCATTCCAAGCATACGAATAAGTTCCCTGACCTCCGCTGACCAAAACCGTAGCTTGTCCATCACATCCACTATTCACAGCAACCGGAAAGACACTTGCCGACAAACTTGGTTTGGAGCCGATTTCAAAACAAACCGTATCCTGAAGATTATTTGCATCCGTCACAATCACACAATAGCTACCCGCGATTAAATTAGTTGCCGTTGCGGTCGTTTGATTTCCTGTATTGGCATCCCATTCATAACTAAATGGCGCAGTTCCATAAAGCGGTGTAACACTCGCAATTCCATCAGTTGAACCAGCGCACAAAGGACCATTCGTTGCATAAGTCAATCCCAAACCGTTCGTAATTGGAAGATTTACTTTCAATTTTAAAGTAACAGGCAAATGGTCGGATTGATAAAACAAAGCACGCTTTACACTATCGGGGTATTGCGTCGTAAATGGCGCGGCTAAAATATTGGAATTGAAGTGTTGACCGTCATTTCCTATTGCCTTATAAGAACTCGAAATAAACTTCAGATGATCCGAACCTGATAAGATATTTTCCGTTAGGAGAATTTGATCAAAACGATCGTCCAATCCTCCTGTGGAACCGCAGGCGTAACTTCCACTTGTTCTGGGTGATTGCGTATGAATGGCCGCAAAACTTCCATTGTTATTCCAATTTCCGGGTGAAGCGATCGGATCAAAAAATGGTTTGGACCCACCAGTGATTAAATTTTGATAACATGGCTCATTGGCACTGTACACATTCATATCCCCACAAATAATGTAATTGTGCATCGAAGGTCGAGCATCAATATTCGTTCGAAATGTTTGCGTTTGTTGCGCTCGGGTGATTTGATCAGTAGCCGTATTCCCTGCTTTTAAATGAGACATGCAAATATCAATAAAAACCGTATCTCGGTGATTTCCTAAATTTGAGTCGATAACATAAAGTGTGTAATGATTGATATCTCTGGAAGACGTTTGAATGGGCGTTTGGCGTAAAAAAATCAATTTATCAGCATTGTAATACAATGCATTGTTCAAAGCGCCTCCACCGCCTATGGAAGCTTGAAAAGGCGCCATTTGATAGTGAATGGTGCCAAAAACATTCAAAGATCTTGTCAATACACTATCTGCGCCTGCTTTCGCTTGAATTTCACAGGCTACGAAAATATCTGGTTTCAAATAACCTAGAATTTTCCGTAAAGTATCTGTCCTATTGATTGGATTGATATTCGACGTGCCACAGTCATTTCTTCCATCCGGAAAATTCAAAAGATTGTACGAAACAATCGTTAAAGTGTCATTTTGAGAATAGGAAAAACTTGCTGAAAAGAACAAAAATAAAAGGACCAAAATTTTCATACCGCAAAAATACGACCTTCCAAGCGGATTCAATACCAATAAAACTTAATTATAGGGTTTCAGCGCTAAAGTCCAATCGTAGGGTAAAAATTCCAGTTCTTTATCCAGATTAACTTTGGTGAGAATACCATACTGCACCAAGAATTTTAGAATCCCTTTTTTCCCACCGAAATCAGCGCGAAACCAAGAGAAAAGTACTGGAACCTTGACTTTATCATTTTCGATTACACAATATTTCTTCAAATAAGTTGAAACACTTTTATCCAATTCATTATCAATGTTCTCCGTATGATAGGGAACAATCGATGGACAACTCAACGCACCACAGTTCAGCGCGTAATGAATTCTCGGATCCAAAGTACGAATGCGCATTTGACGTTCAAATTTGGAAACCCAAAACTTACCAAAGTATCCCAAACTTAATTTCGATTTTGATCGGCGCAAAATACCATGTTCCACGATATCAAAACTTAAAACTTCTCCGGCTATTATAAATAATTTTGCTTTAAAAAAAGATCCTCGGTCTTCAAATAGTTTCGGATTTTTCTTTAAAACGTGCTGGATGTTGCTGTTGTAAATATTGATCCAAAAAGCTAAATTTTTCTCGTCTGAATTGAGTTCTCGATTTAATGCTATTGGGTCCAATTGAGCCAGTTCATTTGACAATCCTTCTGCTTCGGAAGTTGCATTATTCATTACAGCATAAAAAAAATCGATGGATAGTTGTTCTGCTCTGTTGTCAACTTGAGCATAGAAACTTTCTGTCAAGAAAAATAGTAAAATGAAGCAAATAGAAAATCTCATGGGTATTACTTTACAACAGGATTAAAAATCAGATTTATATACGCGAAAGTCATACTCCAAGATTTCTTCTACATGGAATACTTTCTTTTAGGATAAGTCGTTAAACCAATAAATTCCTTACCTTAAAGGTATGAAAACTAAAAAAGATATCGTCGATAATTGGTTGCCTCGCTATACGGGCGAGAGTTTAGAAAACTTTGGAGAATACATTTTAATCTGTAATTTCCAAAACTACGTTGACCAATTTGCTGAAAATCATAAGGTAGAAGTCATTGGAAAAGACAAACCGATGTCATGCGCTACCGCGGAAGGAATCACCATTTTAAATTTCGGAATGGGAAGCGCTTCGGCTGCCACCTGCATGGATTTGTTATCTGCCATCAGCCCAAAAGCAGTTTTGTTTCTTGGAAAATGTGGGGGATTAAAAAAGAAAAATGCAGTCGGTGATTTTATTTTGCCCATCGCCGCGATTCGTGGCGAAGGAACCAGCAATGATTACCTACCCGCCGAAGTACCTGCTTTGCCTTCGTTTGCTTTGCAAAAAGCGATATCTACCACGATACGCGATCATTCATTGGATTATTGGACAGGAACTTGCTACACGACCAATCGTCGGGTTTGGGAACACGACAACAAATTCAAAAAATATTTAAAATCCATCCGTGCCATGGCCATAGATATGGAAACGGCTACGGTATTTACTGTCGGTTTTGCCAATCGAATTCCAACAGGAGCATTGCTGTTGGTGAGTGATCAACCCATGACACCAGAAGGCGTAAAAACAGATAAAAGTGATTCAAGTGTTACCGCAAATTATGTTCAAACCCATTTACAAATCGGCATTGAATCCTTGCGGCAATTGATTAACAACGGCGATACGGTGCGTCACCTTCGATTTTAACGAAGTTTAATTTCGAAAGTCTTTTCCCGTTGGTCGTTCAAAAACAGCTAAATCAAAATAATGGATGACAGAAAATAAATGGTCAAAAATATCGGCTTGAATGCCTTCGTATTCTTCCCATACTTTTGATTTTGAAAAACAATAGATTTCCATGGGCATACCGTTTTCGGTGGATTGCAATTGCCGCACCATCAAGTGCATATTTTGATTCACCAATGGATGATTCAAGAGATAATATTCAGCATACTTTCGGAACAACCCTAAATTCGTTTGTCGCCGCCCATTGATGGCTTTGTCACCAACAAAACCATGCAATTCATTGTAATCTTCAATTTCCTTTTGGCGTTTGGGAACAAATTCACTTAGCAATTGAATACCTTGCAAGCGCTCCAGTAATTCCGTATTCGCAAATTTTACGGAATCAATTTGAATGTGAATGGGGCGTTTTATTCTTCGTCCATCCGATTCTTGCATACCGCGCCAATTTTTGAACGAATCGGAAATAAAAGCATAGGTAGGAATGGTGGTAATCGTTCGGTCAAAGTTGCGAATTTTCACGGTTGCCAAGGATATGATTTCAACTTCACCATCGGCACCAAATTTGTCCATGGTCACCCAATCGCCAATGCGCAAAATATCGTTGGTAGCAATTTGGATACTTCCGATAAAACCGAGAATAGTATCCTTGAAAACCAAAATCAAAATAGCTGCTGCTGCGCCCATTCCTCCAATAAAATACAATGGAGATTGGTTGGTCGCTAAAGACAGCATCGCGATTACAAAAAAGGTACTTACGACTATTTTCGCTACTTGATTGTACGATTGAATCGGCTTATCCTTGTATTTTTCATTTTCTTGAATGACATCTTGGAGTGCGTTTAATCCACGGCGGATACTGACCATAACCACCATTAAAATTGCCAAATTTACAATAGTCGACCAGAACCCTTTTACACCAGGATATTGATAGAAAATTATCGAAAAAAAGTACTCCATAAACATCAAGGGCACCAAATGCGCCAAGGACCGAAACACCTTGTTGGTAACCAAATGATCGTCCCAGGTAATCGCTGAACGGTCCACCCAAATCGACAAAACGCGCACCAAGATTAACCGTGACAAAAACCACATTCCAATTGAAATTAGGGCAAACAAAACCAATAATCCCCCTGACCAGTAGATGGAATGTTCATCGTAGCGAAGATTATCAAAAACTTCGATGTCATTTTGCTTGTGTAAGTAGAAACTTCGGATCAATTGAATGATACTTTCCTTCATGTTGCTATTTTTATACAAATTTACCATTTCTTGAGCAAGCGCAATATCTACATTTTAGGATTGATTACCCTAGTTCTTTTTCCTTTGCCCGCCTACCTATTCTGGTATTGGCAAGATGGCATTTCACTAGAAAATTTTATTCGTTGGAAAGAAATTCTAAAGCCAGAAACAGCCTTCGGGATGATTTTTGGGGTGATTTACGCCTTTTTCGCCCTGCTTTTCATGGGAGCACCTGTTTTTGAAAAACTACCCAATCGCGTTGAGAATTTGGTAAAAAGTATGAACTTGAACACTTTCGATGCCATTTTTCTTTCCGTTTGTGCGGGTGTTGGAGAAGAATTACTCTTTCGTGCGGGTGTTCAACCTTTGCTCGGAGTTTGGGTTACTTCCATTCTTTTCGTTGCCATTCACGGATATCTCAACCCCGTGAACTGGCGTATGTCGCTGTATGGATTGCTGGTTTTACCTTTTATTTTACTGATTTCCTTCGGGTATTCCACCTTTGGTCAATGGTTTAGCATAGGAGCGCATTTCTCCTACGATTTGGTGCTGTTCATTGTCATGATTCAGGACGACGAGCCTAGTTGACCACGATTCGCAATCGATTGGCTTGCAAAACATACAAACAAGGTGGCAGTTGCGTAAACGGATCAATTTCTAATACTTCGAGAAACCGCAGGTTGCACAGTTTTTCTGTGATGAGCGTCATGGGACCGGCGCCTGATAAGTACAATTCTTTTAAATTGTGTAGATTTTCAAAGTCATCCGAAATCTCCTGAAGGTTGTTGCGATTCAGATATAAAAATTGCAGATTAATGCAAGAACCAAAGGAAGTCGGCAAATGTTTCAACTGATTGTACTGCAATTGTAGATTTTCCAATGCTTTTAAATTTCCTATACTGTTGGGTAATTCCACCAATTGATTTTGCCGCAACCACAGCTGCGATAGATTTGTCAAATCACCAATTTCTGTTGGCAATTCTTCCAATTTATTGTATTGTACCGACAGCTTTTTTAAGTTCTTCAACTGCCCGATTTCTGCAGGAAGTAGGCGCAAATCGTTGCTCCCCAGATACAATTCCTCCAAGTTTTCCAATTGAGCGATTTCAGGCGGTATTTCGGTTAGTTTATTTCGGAACAAGCGTAAAACTTTCAGTTGTTTTTGCTCAAAAACATAGGGTGGGATTTCAGTCAGGTGCTTTTTACTCAGATCTAGAATTTCTGTTGCATCGTACTTTACGGCGTCTTTCACTTTTGAAATGAAACAAGAATTTACGATCAAGGCAACCGTAACGCATAGTACAACGTTTAATAGTAAGTGGCGCATAGGCGGGAAATCTATTGTGAAGATTACTACACGAAAGTAGCTTTTTTAATGAAAGATTTCTTTAATTTGGCACAGAATTTGAAATTACCTATTGATCATAACGAAAAAATAAAAAAATGAAAGCAGTAAAATTAGGCACTATGGTGGTTGCGACTTTGCTAATGGCAAATTCATTTGCTCAACAAACAGAAAAGGCGACCAACAAATCTAATGTCAAAAAAGAAGCAAATTCAAAACAAAAGTTGACACCTGAAGAGCGAGCTAAAATTCAAACTGAACGTTTAGACAAACAAATTGGGTTGACTGCCGATCAAAAAAATAAAATTTACGAAACGAATTTGGCCATCAACAATAAAAATGAAGCCGTTCAAAAACATCCAACTTGGACTCCAGAAATTAAAAATGAAGCGTTGCAAGGAAACAATGCAGGTAGAGAAGAATTGATTAATTCGTATCTTACTGAGGAGCAACGTAAAAAATACGCTGAAATTAAGGCGAGAAAAGCAGCTGAAGTTGAGATGGCTCCTGCAAAAAAAGAAAATAACAGATAAACTTATTTAAGAATCCAAAATTGAGGTGGAGAATAGCGAAAGTTGTTCTCCATTTTAATTTGATAAAATTTTACACTACAAAAAAAACGATAAAATGAATAAAGTAGCAATTACAGCTGTTTTGGCAGCAACTCTCTTTTCTGCGAATGCATTTGCACAAGAATCAACGGGGAAAAAAATCGACATGGAAAATAATGAAATGTCGGAAAATGCAAAAAAAACTCCTGAAGAACGCGCAAAAGAACAAACCGAAAAGTTAGACCGCTTGGTAAAACTTGATGAAAGTCAAAAAACGGCAGTACTTCAAACCAATACAAACTACAACATGCGTTTGGATGCCATTCGCAACAATGCTTCTATGACAGATGAAGATAAAAAATCCAATGCTGCATTGATGGAAGGCATGCGCAAAACTGACATCCGTGCGACGCTAAATGCTGACCAATTGGTGATATTGGATGCATCCAAACAAAACGCAAAAGGCCATGGAGAAATGAAGGAAAATCAGAAAGAGGTAAAACATGAAGTGGAACCTGCTGAACTGCCCTCTTCACCATCAGAAACGACCAAAGTGAAAGAGAAAAAAGTCAAAAAAAATAAAAAGAAATAAGTTGATATTACATAAAAAAAGAGGGTGAATCGTGTGATTCACCCTCTTTTTTTATGCCTTTAATTTTTTCTCAAAGACTTTCTTGAATTTTTCGTATTTCGGCCGCACCACAGATTGGCAATACGGGTTTTCAGGATTCAATTGCAAATAATTGTGGTGATACGCTTCTGCTATAGTATAGTTGTTCAACGCTACTACCTCCGTTACAATTGGCTGATCCCAAACTTTGGCTTCATTTAATTTTTGAATGAAGGTCTGTGTGATTTCTTGCTGATTTTCGTCGTGGTAAAATACCACAGAACGATACTGTGTTCCAACATCAGCACCTTGGCGATTCAACGAAGTGGGATCGTGAACAAAAAAGAAAACTTCCAACAATTCCTCGAAAGAAACCAATGTCTCGTCAAATACAACGCGTGCCACTTCAGCGTGTCCAGTTGTGCCAGAGCAAACTTCCTTGTACGTTGGATTCGTTGTGTGACCACCAGCATAACCAGGAACCACGGAAACAATTCCATTTAAATCTTTGTAACAAGCTTCGATGCACCAAAAACATCCTGCTCCAAACGTTGCTTCTTTCATTTTTTTATTGCGAAATTACGATTCTATTTGATTTATTTTTTCTTAAAATTCAGCGAAGCCGAATTGATACAGTACCGCATTCCTGTCGGTTTCGGTCCATCGTTGAAGACGTGACCCAAATGTGCATCGCAGCGGACACAGTTCAATTCATCACGCGTCATTCCTACTGTATTGTCAATCGCGACCACCACATTTTTTGGGTTGATGGGCGCATAAAAGCTCGGCCAACCCGTTCCTGATTCAAACTTCGTTTCACTTGAAAACAAGGGCAAATCGCAACAAATACAAGTGTACGTTCCTTTTTCATGGTTGTCCCAATATTTTCCCGTAAACGGTCTTTCTGTACCTGATTCTCTCGTCACATGGAATACTTCTGGACTTAAAATTTTCTTCCATTCTGCATCCGTTTTCACCACTTTAGTTGAATCATTTGGCGACAAACTACTGCCATTCAGGGAAGATTTGACCTCTTTTGTTGAGGTTATGGAGGAACTACAAGCTAGCATTGAAGCCGCAATTCCCAGTATGATCACGAGGTATTTCATTTATACAAATTTTAATTTAAACGATTCTTTTAACTATAACAATAAATCAACTCGACTGTTTAATTTCAATACAAATCAATTGAGCTAATTCTTAGACGACTTTTTACTTTATTCCTGACAATTAACAAAAACAAAGTACTTTTGCGCCATGATAAATACGTATAGCAAGAACTTTTGGATGTTGTGCATCTCGATGTTTTTGTTCATGACCAGTTTCAATTTGATCTTGCCGGAACTGAATCAGTTCATTACCAATTTGGGAGGCGGCGACAAAAAAGGTTTAATTTTCGTTTTCTTTGCCATTACCGCTTTGATATCACGACCTTATTCTGGAAAATTATCCGATACAATAGGGCGAAAAAGAGTCATGTATTTGGGTGTCGCAGTTTCGGCCATCATCTGTTTATTGTATCCCTTGAGTCACACCGTGCTTTTCTTTTTGTTTTTACGTTTTGTTCATGGAATTGGCGCTGGATTTACACCCACAGGCGCTACAGCATTGATTACAGATATATTGCCAATTAGTCATCGTGGACGCGGCATGGGAATTTGGGGTACTTTCATTTCTTTGGGAATTGGTGTTGGACAATCGCTTGGTTCCTTGATTACTAATTCTATCGGGCTGGATAATTTGTTTCTTATTGCTTCATTGTTTTCGGTCGTATCTGCTGTATTGCTTGGATTTGTTCGAGAAACATTGCCCAAAGAGACCAAACAAAAGTTTCACTTTGGATTGCTTAAATTGGGTTGGAAAGACATAGTTGAACCAGCGGTTTGGCCTTGTGCATTCGTGATGTTTTTGTCGGCGGTAAGCTCTGGAATCATTTTCACTATAACGCCTGACATATCGAACTACTTGCATATTTCCAACAAAGGTTGGTTTTTCTTGTTCTATACCATTTCCACGATTTTGGTGCGTTTGTTCAGTGGAAGTCTTTCGGACAAAATTGGCAGAAGAAAAACATTGGTGATTGGCATGGCACTTCTCATCGTCAGTGTTATGATGATTGCTTTCGCTAAAACCTGGGAGATGTACACTGCTGCAGCGGTGATGTTTGGTTTTGCGACGGGTATTTCAAGTCCAACCATTTTCTCGTGGACAGCAGATTTATCGCATCCAGAAAGACGAGGCATTGGTTCTGGCACCATGTTCATTGCCTTAGAAGCTGGGTTTATTGTCGGCTCACTCTCTACCCTTTTCACCTACAACAGCACTTGGGCGACGGTGCCATTGGCCTTTGGTTTTGGTGCTTTCTTGGCCTTTATTGCGTTGATTTATCTACTTTGGCATTTGAAGTACAGCACTTCTGCTACTTGATTTAAGTCAGAGTTCAACATTACTCAATTTCATCCTCAACAGCCAAATAACGGCGCAATGCTTTGGTACCGTAATAAAAAGGAATCGTGTCCAAAAGGGCAAAAATAACTTTGAACAAGTAGGAACTCAAAACAAAGAACAACAATTGCGTTCCAATGGCTACATCTTTTTGAATGGGCAAAGCGTTCGCATAGTAGTACGTTATCAAAATAACCGCCACAGAATCCACCAATTGACTTGTTAACGTAGAAGCATTGTTGCGCAACCACAACTTAGAACCGTTCGTTTTTTTCTTAAAATAGTGAAAGATATGAACGTCGGTAAATTGGGCAGCCATGTACGCCAACATCGAGGCAAACGTAGCGCCAAACGTGTAAAAGCGCATTTGATAAAAAGAATAGCCGTATGGTACATTTGCCTTTCCACCCGTTACCGAAATTTCGAGTAAACCCGAACTATTTAAATCCGTTGGTGGATTCAAACTTCCTCCCAACCACAAAACGAACAAAACCCACACATTCAATCCCAATCCAACCCAAACCACCATGTTCGCGCGACGCCGACCATAAATTTCAGAGATAAAATCCGTACAAAGAAAAGTGATTGGATAAGCCAAAACGCCCACTGCCAATGAAAAACGTATCGGACTATCTTCTGGAATACCGATCCAATTAGACAGATCTATGAAACGCGAAATACCCAATATATTTAGCATGGTCAAGGAACCAAGAAATAAACCTGCTAAAACGAGAAAAACATATTCGCGGCGATTTCTGATTTTTAAAGAAATGGTTGAATTGGAACGAAACATATACTAAAAGTAGAAATTTATTTGGTTTCAAATTGGACTTTTATTTAAGTAAACCCAGACTTATTTTAATCGTTGTCTCTCCCTAAAACATGTCAAAAGATTCAATTGTTCAAAATTGCTTTGCACAATCAGATTCAAAAAAAAATTAACATTTCTTTAAAAACATCATTTACAACTCTTTAAATTAGGCAATTCCTTATTTAGAATCATTTAACATAAAAATAACTAAATCCTTTTGTTCGATCATTTCAGTGTATCTAATTTTGTCGTTGATATGGTTCGTGTATTCATAAAGTATTTATTTGTACTCTGCGGTTTATTCGTAGGTAGTTTAAGCTCGGTTTCCGCCAATACTTCGGAAATGGAGGCTACGATACTTTCCGCCAACAGCACTGAATCATTTTCGTCCCAATATATTCATGGAAATGCGGAACAATCAGAATTTCATGCTGAAAAATTAGATTCTCGTTCTATTCTGCGCTTTTTTGAATCGGAAGAAGATTTGAGTGAAGAAAATGAATCCATTGACGACAACAACGTACTGGTTTCAGCAAATTACTTCTCAACAGCATGGGCAGCAAAGACTTGTACTTTCTGCCTACAAAACGTTAAAAATCATACATCATTCTACAAGACTGATTCAAGTCTGACCAAAAAACGGTCCTTGTACCTCTTCTTCGAGGTATTTAGATTATGATTTAACCTGATTGGCCTTTCATGAGCCAATCCAATCCCCTTTTTATTTTTTTATTGAAAGCATAGCTCCAAGCTATATCCAGCCTCTCCGTCCGGATTTTTTAAAAGCTGTTCCTATTTTTCGATAAAAGATAATCAAACCCCCAAAAACCTTTTAAATAAAAAGTAAAAATTGATTATGAGAAAAATTATCCTGTTCGGTAGTTTGGCTGTATTATTATTCAATACAAGCTGCGGATCACACAAAGAAGAAGAGGTTGAAGCAACCAAGTTTTTAGTCTCCAATCCAATAAAAATGGACACGACAATCACACGTGATTACGTCTGTCAAATCCATTCCATCAGTCACATCGAACTGAGAGCACAAGAACGAGGTTATTTAGAGAAAATTTTTGTGGACGAAGGTCAGTTTGTGAAAAAGGGGCAATTGTTGTTTCAAATTATGCCCAACCTGTATAGTGCAGAGGTGGCGAAACAAAAAGCTGAGGCAAATTTTGCTGAAATTGAATACCAAAACACCACCACTTTGGCTGATAAAAATGTGGTTTCAAGAAATGAACAAGCCATGGCCAAAGCGAAATTTGAAAAAGCCAAAGCCGAATTGGCCTTGGCGCAAGTGCATTTGCAATTCACCGAAATACGTGCTCCGTTTGATGGATACATCGACCGTTTTTATGTTCGATTGGGAAGTTTGGTGGACGAAGGTGATTTGTTAACCTATCTTTCAGACAATAGTCAAATGTGGGTGTATTACAATGTTCCAGAAGCTGAGTACCTGAATTACAAATTGAATTTTGACGAAGGGAAACAATTGAAAGTCGACTTATTGATGGCCAACAATGAAATTTTTAACCAAACAGGTATCGTCGAAACCATTGAAGCGGATTTCAACAATGAAACAGGAAATATCGCTTTTAGAGCAACTTTTCAAAATCCTAAAAAATTGTTGAGACACGGTGAAACCGGTAATATTCTTATGAGTTCAAAATTAAAAAACGCCCTTATCATACCTCAAAAGGCAACCTACGAGGTGCTTGAAAAGAAATATGTTTTTATCGTGGACAAACAAAATGTGGCACATGCCCGAGAAATTACGATCGCCTCTGAGATTCCTGATTTGTACATAATTAAAAGTGGTATAAAAGAAACCGATCGAATTGTGGTAGAAGGAATTCGAAAAATTCAGGACCACCAAAAAATTGATTTCAGCTACAAAGGTCCCAAAGAGATTATGAAAACGCTTCAAGTCTATGTCGAATAACGATAGTCTCACTAAAAAAAGAACTAGAAAATGTTTACTAAATTTATAAAACGGCCTGTATTAGCCATTGTACTTTCCCTCGTGATTGTATTCATGGGAGTACTTGCCATTAAAACATTGCCGACATCACAATTTCCATCCATTGCTCCGCCAATGGTTATGGTAAGTGCATCCTACCCTGGAGCCAGCGCAAAATCGTTGATGGAATCGGTTATCATACCTTTGGAACAATCCATCAATGGTGCTTGGGGAATGAAATACATGACCTCCGATGCTACCAGTGCGGGAGAAGCCAATATTCAAATTGTCTTCAATTTGGGGACCGATCCAGATCAAGCCTTGGTGCAAATTTCCAATCGGGTACAACAAGTTTTGAATCGACTTCCAACGTTGGTGCAGCGTGAAGGGGTAATTATCACTCCTATCATGCCAAGTATGTTGATGTATGTGAACTTGTACAGTAAGGACGAGAACGCCAACATGAAGTTTCTCTTCAATTATGCAGGGATCAACATGATTCCAGAAATTCAGCGTATCAATGGTATTGGTCAAGCTAAAATTTTGGGAAGTCGTCAGTACGCTATGCGTATCTGGTTGAATCCAGATCGAATGCGTGCATACAATGTTTCTCCTGACGAAGTCATGGAAGCACTGGGGGACCAAAGTATCATTGGTAAACCAGGACGGATTGGTCGAGGTGATGGTAGCCGAGCGGAAGCACTTGAATACGTTTTGGCTTATTCCGATCGATACAATGAAGCCAAACAGTACGAAGATGTGATCATTCGAGCCAATCCAGAAGGAGAAATCCTTCGTTTGAAAGACATTGCCAAAGTAGCTTTGGGAAGTGAATACTATGATATTTATTCCAACATCAACGGTCACCCATCTGCGGCAATTGTATTGAAACAAACCTATGGAAGTAACGCCAGCGAGGTGATTGGAAAAGTGAAAGAAAAACTGGATGAGTTGAAAAAAACCTTTCCTCCAGGAATGGATTATGAAATCAGTTATGATGTCTCCAACTTCTTGAACGCTTCAACGGAAAATGTACTACATACTTTACGAGATGCCTTTATCTTGGTGGCTTTGGTGGTATTTATTTTCTTAGGTGATTGGCGATCTACGCTCATCCCTACTCTAGCCGTTCCAGTTTCCTTGATTGGTGCCTTCATGTTCATGCAATTGTTTGGATTAACCATCAACATGATTACCCTCTTCGCCTTGGTATTGGCCATTGGTATTGTCGTCGATGATGCGATTGTTGTCGTCGAGGCCGTTCACGCGAAGATGGAAGAAAAACATTTGTCGCCTTATAACGCTGTTCGAGAAGTAATTGGAGAAATCAGTGGAGCCGTAATTGCCATTACCTTGTTAATGACCGCAGTATTTGTTCCAGTTGCCTTTATGTCTGGTCCTGTAGGGATTTTCTACCGACAGTTTGCGATTACCATGGCAACCTCTATCGTTATTTCTGGTTTCGTAGCCTTGACATTGACGCCTGTACTTTGTGCTATGATTTTGAAAAATACGCATGGCCAACCGAGAAAGAAAACGTGGCTAAACCGTTTCTTGGATGCATTTAACCGAGCGTTTGAGAAATTAACCGGTCGTTATGTCGGACTGTTGCGCTTGATTGTAAACCGAAGAGTCATCACCTTGTTAATCTTGGTCATCTTTGGTTTGGGAATTTTCGGAGTCTCCAATGTACTTCCAACCGGTTTCATACCGAGTGAAGATCAAGGGATGATTTATGCCATTGTTCAAACTCCTCCAGGATCTACGCTGGAAAGAACCAATGATATTTCAGGCAAATTGCAGAAAATCATAAACACGGTTGATGGAGTGCAATCTGTATCTTCTATTGCTGGGTATGAGGTTTTGACCGAAGGTCGTGGTTCCAATGCTGGTACTTGTTTGATCAATCTAAAACCATGGGATGAACGAAAACACACCGTGGCTGAAATCATGTACGAATTGGAAGAAAAAGCCCGCGTCATTCCGGGTGCCACCATTGAATTCTTTGATCCACCAGCCGTGCCAGGTTATGGAGCTGCCGGTGGTTTTGCCTTGCAATTGTTGGATAAAACCAACTCAGGGGATTACAAACAATTGGAACGTGTGAAAAATGATTTCATGCGTGATCTAGGCAAACGAAAAGAATTGACTGGTTTGTTCACCTTCTTTAGTGCGAATTATCCGCAATATGAAATTGAATTTGACAACAAATTGGCGATGCAGAAAGGTGTGAGTATTGGTAATGCGATGAACACACTGTCCATTTTCGTAGGAAGTACATATGAACTTGGTTTCATCAAATTTCAACGGTTCTTCAAGGTGTTTGTGCAAGCTGCTCCTGAGTACAGAAAATTGCCAACCGACATTTTGAATTTGTATGTGAAAAACAAATACGATGAAATGGTTCCGTTCTCTGCCTTTATGAAAATCAAGAAAACCCAAGGAGCCAATGAAATCAATCACTACAACATGTACAACACCGCTGCAATTCGAGGTGCTCCGGCGAAAGGATATAGTTCTGGTGAAGCGATTGCGGTGATCCAAGAAGTAGCCAAAAAAACGTTGCCGAATGGTTTCGATATTGATTGGGCTGCCCTTTCAAAAGATGAAACACTTCGTGGAAATGAAGCGATTTACATCTTTATCGTCGTGATTGTCTTTGTCTACTTCGTTTTAGCAGCACAATACGAAAGTTTCCTCATTCCTTTGGCGGTGATTTTCTCCTTGCCTGCCGGAATCTTTGGGTCATTCTTCCTGCTGAAAACCATGGGATTGGCCAATGACATTTATGCCCAAGTCGGACTCGTTATGCTCGTCGGGCTCCTCGGTAAAAATGCCGTGTTGATTGTGGAATTTGCCATGCAAAAACAGCGAGAAGGCATGACCGTTTTGGATGCAGCCATTGAGGGGGCAAAAGTTCGATTCCGACCGATTTTGATGACTTCATTCGCCTTTATTGCCGGTTTGATTCCTTTGATCATTGCGCACGGAGCTGGAGCGATTGGAAATCGAACGATCGGCGCCTGTGCCCTTGGAGGAATGCTCTTCGGAACCATCTTCGGTGTTATTATCGTACCTGGATTGTACTACATTTTTGGCACCATGGCGCACGGTCGTAAGTTGATCAAAGGTGAAGAAGAAGAATCACTTTCTGAAGAGTTTGTTCATCGTATGGACGCTTTTAATTTACCAAATATCGATGATGATGATAATGAAGAATAAAACAAACTATACGTGGGTAGCCATCCTTGCTATCTCACTCGCTGTCACGGCGTGTAAAAATTTGAATTTGGTCACCAAAACAGAAAACAAGGCTGTTCCTGCGAGCTTTACCGGCTCGCAGGATACAACCAATTCAACGACGGTGAAATGGAAAGACTATTTCAAAGATCAAAATTTGAATGTGCTCATCGATTCTGCGTTGGCGAACAACCAGGAATTGAATATTACGCTGCAAGAAATCCAAATTGCGAACAACGAAGTTCGTGCTCGAAAAGGGGAATACTTGCCGTTCTTAGGAGCGGGAGCGCGCGCTGGAGTTGACAAAGTTGGTCGTTATACCAGTCAAGGTGCCAATGATGCGAATACAGATATCGCACCAGGAAGAAAGACGCCAGATGCCTTGCCAGACTATATGATTGGTGTTTATGCTTCTTGGGAAGTGGATATTTGGCACAAATTGCGCAATGCCAAAAAGTCGGCTTTCAATCGATACTTGTCGAGTATTGAAGGGAAAAACTTCTTGGTAACCAATTTGATTGCCGAGATTGCCAACACCTATTATGAGTTGTTGGCCTTGGATAATCAGTTGGAGATTGTGAAACAAAACATTCAAATTCAAACGAATGCATTGGAAATCGTGAAACTTGAGAAAGAGGCAACACGTGTCACAGAGTTGGCCGTTCGGAAATTTGAAGCTGAAGTTTATCATACCCGAAGTTTGCAATTCGACATTCAACAACAAATCGTTGTGGCAGAAAATCGAATCAACTTTTTGGTCGGTCGTTTTCCTCAAACGGTTCAGCGCAGTACACAAGCTTTTAGTCAGTTGGTTCCAGATACCGTTTATGCCGGTATTCCATCGCAATTGTTGCAAAACAGAACGGATATCAGACAAGCAGAACAACTTTTAGCTTCCACAAAATTGGATGTAAAAGTGGCCAGAGCTCAATTTTATCCTTCGTTCAATATCAACGGTGGACTTGGTTTTCGCGCCTTCAATCCTGCTTTTCTAGTCAAAGCGCCGGAATCGATTTTGTTCTCTTTGGCGGGTGATTTGATGGCTCCATTGATCAACAGAAATGCGTTGAAAGCAACTTACTTCAATGCCAATGCAAAACAAATTCAGGCCGTTTACAATTACGAACGAACCATTTTGAACGCCTATGTGGAAGTGGTGAATCAGCAAACAAAAATTTCCAATTTGGAAAAAAGTTATGCATTGAAATCACTCCAAGTAGAAGCGTTGAATCAATCGATTGATATCTCAACAAATCTCTTCAAATCTGCACGAGCGGATTATATGGAAGTATTGTTGACACAACGCGATGCATTGGATTCGAAATTTGAATTGATAGAAACAAAACGACAGTTGATGAATGCAACCGTCAATATTTATAGAGCGTTAGGTGGTGGTTGGAACTAATTCAATAACCGAGATGAATACACAATAACAACCACCGGAAGGACCGCTTTGCGCTTGCGTGAAGCGGTTCTTTTTTTACATTTAGTTTGTTTTTTATTGGAACAAACTTTTTATTAAGGTTTGCCATTGTAAATCAAATTTTTACGGTTTTCCAACGACCTTTCTTAAAAAACCACAAGGCTATCAAGGCGTGCAATGAATGACAAATAGCGATAGAAATAAAGATTCCCAGCACTTCCATTCCAAGTACTATTGACAAAAGATAAGCCAATGGTATTTCAATTCCAATGAAAACCCCCACATTGATGAACATCGGTGTCCGTGTGTCACCAGCGCCATTGAAAGCTTGTATCATTACCATTCCGACAGCAAAGAAAACATATCCCAAAACGATCACCCGTAAACCCAGAGCGGCCAAGTCTTGCACCTCTTTGCTCGAAGCAAATACGCGGGCAAGTCCATCACCAAAAATTAGATAAATCACTGTGACAACGGATAAAAAGATAACATTGTAACGCGCCGTCAACCAAACGGATAAAGTGGCTCGTTTCACCTTGTGAGCTCCAAGATTTTGTCCGACCAAAGTAGATGCAGCACCCGAAAGTCCCCATGCCGGCATCAAACTAAAAATCAAAATTCGGAAGGCAATCGTAAATCCCGCTACGGAGGTGCTGCCAAACTCTGCCGTCATTCTTGTCAATGCAATCCAAGCAACCGAATCAATTAGAAATTGCCCCATTCCGCCCACCGAAATACCGGCTATTTTTTTCATGGTTTTCCACTTTAGCTTGATATTTTCTCGAGCGATCACCAAGCGGTGTTTGCCATTGAAAAGATGATACAATTGGTACAATACGCCTATACTTCGCCCCAGCGTAGTTGCCCAAGCAGCTCCTTCCAATCCAAAACCTGTGAAATGGCCCATTCCAAAAATGAAAATAGGATCCAACACGATGTTTATTCCGTTTGAAATCCAAAGCGTTCGCATGGCCAAATGTGCTTGACCTGCTCCTCGAAAAGCCCCATTGATTAGAAACAAAAGCATGATGGCCAAGTTTCCGGCGAAAATAATTCGTGTATATGGAACGCCGATTTCGAGCACGGCGTCGCTGGCTCCCATCAATTGCAAAATATCTCCCGCAAACACGACCCCCAAAACGGAAATCACCATTGAAATACTGGTGCCAAAAATCAACAATTGGAAAGCGGCACTGCCGGCGCGTTTGTATTTTTTCTCGCCAAAACGTCTCGCAACCATAGCCGTGGCCGCCATACTGATGCCTACACCAACAGAATAAACGATAACCACCACTGCTTCCGTTAAACCAACAGTCGCAACGGCGTCATCGCCTAATTTTCCGACAAAAAAGATATCGACCACGGCAAAAAGTGATTCCATAATCATTTCCAATATCATAGGAACCGACAACAAAAAGATACCGCGTTTGATATTGATTTTTGTGTAATCTTCCTCTTTGCCTTGTAGCGCTTGTTTAAATAAATTCCAAAATTTCATAGGTACAAACTTTATCGAAAGTAATGTATAAAATTGTTTTCAAGGTTAAATTGAAATGAATCAGTTATTGCATTTTCTGTAATGTGAGGAGGCTCCTTTTTCTTACCCACCAATTTTAAGAGAAGCTCCAGATAGTATGCGGTAAATAAAATAGGGAACAATCAAAACCAAAGACAACACAATAAATTGTTGCCAAAATTGCCCGTTTTTTCCTTTCAGCGAGAGAAAAATCAATCTTGAAATGCCTATCAACCAAAAAATCACACAACTTACAGCACTCGCTAAAATATGGTTCACTCCATCCAAATAATCATGTTGAAGCGCCAACGCAAGAAAAAAACTAAGCATTATTCCTGCAAAAAACCAACTGATAATTTTCAGCAATTCGCTCACGCTTCCTTTGGCTCGAAATATGAAAATGGAGCAGATTACAATTACAATTAAATTCAAAATCACAGCCATGAATAATTTCTTTTAAATTTTGATTATTTACCTAACAAAAACACCAACGGAATATCCAAACGCTCATGCCAAGCTGCTTCACTGTGATTTTTACCGGGAAAATAACCGGTGAACCAATTTTTCGCGGTAAAACCTTTCGACTTCATAATTTCATCCACTTGGTGCTGAATGGCTGGGTAAAAAGCATCCAACGTTTGGTCCCCACAATCGAAATAAACTCGGTGGTTTTTCGGCGAAGGTAAATTGTTTCTCAAGTAATCCTCAAAAGCATTCGGAATCGGATTGTTTTCGGCTGTGTGCGAACCAATCCAATGGGTAGAAATGCAAGCAGCACCACCAAAAACGTTGGGATATTCACAAATGGCATACATGGAAATCAATCCACCCATACTACTTCCTGCAATAAAGGTGTTTTTTTGATTCGTAAAAACAGCGTATTTCTTATCGATGAACGGTTTCAATTCTTTTACGATGAACTTTAAATAATTATCAGAATTGGGTTGAAAAACAAGATCTTGACTAAAACGTCTCGACAATTGACTATTCACCGAATCTCTTTCTAGTTGGGTCAAATTTTCAAACGGTTTCTGCGGGAAATAATCCGAATGGCGTTTGGAACCAGCATTCCAAATACCGACTACAATGAAATCTCTTACTTTTCCTTCACGCATCAACTTCGTAGCAACATCGTCCACATCCCAGGCTTGTTTGTTCCACGAAATTTCAGGATCAAACAACATTTGTCCATCGTGCATATACAGCACGGAAAATTTCTTTTTTCCATCGTAATTGGCCGGCAACCAAACATCAATGTTTCGAGCCTCTACAAATTGAGATGGAAAGTTCTCTAAGTGATCAATTTTTCCTGAAACCGCCTGTTGAATCACTTGACCGTGGGTCAAGAAAATAGCACTTACAAAAAGAGCGAGAAGTGAAAATTTCATTACAGAAAGGGTATGTATTACTTTATAAAATTAAAAGCTAATTTACTCTTTGTACGGATTACATCGAAAAAATTCTTGTAAATTGAATCGTCTATCTTCGAAAGTTTCGGAGAGGATTTTATAATGACGGATGCGATCGATGCGAAAAGCACGGTAATCCTTGCGCAAATGACACCAAGCGATTAACAACCATTTGTTCTGCATCGAAAATAAGGCATAAGGCTCTACTTTTCGAAAGGAAATGGTTGGATCATCCGCTTTTTGGTAATTGATTTCCACATAATTAAAATGCACAGCAGCCAGCTGAATCTCTGACAACGCATTGCTATCCGCTTTTTCAAAACCGTTGTTGAAAGCAAAAATCTTCTTGTTCAGCAACTCACTTTTTTCCAAAATAGACGTACGAAAAACAGATTTTATTTTGGTCATCGCTTCTCCAAAATGGTGGACGAAAGAACTATCATTCGCTTGATTGACCAAATGATGAGCGGTAACCAACGCATTGGCTTCTTGCTCGGTAAATTGCACCGGAGCAACTGAATAGCCATCCATCAAGGTGTACCCTTTTCCTTCTATTGTTATAATCGGAACACCGGATTCTTCCAATTTTCGAATATCGCGGTAAATGGTGCGTATGCTCACATCAAACTTTTCAGCCAATTCCGTCGCCGTTAAAATCCTTTTGGATTTCAAAAGTGTAAGAATTGTTATCAAACGAGGAAGTTGTGACATATATAAACCCGAAAATAGCGAACCCAAATTGAATTCACTATTTCCGGAAGAATTAAGTTGGAATTAATGCATGGAATGAAATGCTAAACGATTGCCTTCTGTATCCAAAAACATCGCCATGAATCCATTGTCGCCAATCGCTGTTTTTGGCATGATAACTTTCCCGCCAGCGGCTTCTACTTTGGCCAATTGTGCCGACAAATCATCACCTCCATTCAAATAAAGCACCGCTCCGTCTGCTCCGGGCGTATACCCTTCCATTTCTACAATTCCTCCACCAATCATTTCTTTTTCAGTGTCGTAAGGAAAAACGCCATAGCGCATACCAGGCATGGCTACTTCACTCAAGGCATCTGGCATAATGGTATTGTAAAATTTAAACGCTCTGTCGAAATTTGTTACCGGAATTTCAAACCAATTGATTGCTCTTTTCATCTTTTTGCTTTTTTAAAGTGTTAAACATAGGACAAATTTAGCGTCGGTTTTGTCAGAACATGTCAGGGGTTATTTTTTTCTTCAATAAAGGAAATTACAATTTTGAAACAGAAAGGAAGGAAGGTATATTGGTCATTAAGACAGTAAAAAAATCAGGATTTACCAACAAAGGTTTCCCTTCATTTTCTTATTTCCTAAATACCTGAATGTTTCAAAAAAACACGGTTATTTATTCATCACCAAAATCCAATCGCTTGATTTTGATGTAGCGCGGAATCAAATAGCGGCTCGTGCTGAAATTTTCTTGCACGACACCCCGGCTGGTGGAAGCGTGTAAAATAAAAATTCCTTCTGGAGTAACTTCCGAAACAATCCCAACGTGGCCCACACTGCTGCTGTTCACACTTCGCCCTTTGAAGAACATCAAATCACCCGGTCGGGCTTCGGAAAGTTTGACGTTTTTTCCCATTTCAGCCAAACCATAACTGGTTCGCGTGGTGCTGAAACCGAAATTTCCCATGATGTAATAAATGAAACCCGAGCAATCGAAACCAGAAGGCGTAGTTCCACCATACCGATACGGAACACCCAAGAAATTTTTGGCAAAGTTGATCAAATTGTCTACTTCGGGACTGCTTTTCTTTTGCGCCAGTGCCAGCGAATCTTCCACGTGTTTCAAAGAATCGGCTTCCGCTGGTTTTAAGAACAATACTTTCTGTGCATCTACCTTCGGATTGGCCTTGGCACGAGCCGTAGAATCAGCAATGCGCAACTTCTCTTTTTTGAGTTGGGCTTGGGTCATCGGAAGAGCGACTGGCTTTTTTTTCAGCGTGTCACTTTGCGCTTGCACAAAAGACATTGTACTAACACAAAAAAACAAAAAAAGCAGTTTTCCGACCTTTACTTTCATGGGGAGTGCAAAATTATAACTATTTTCGAAATTCCAACTTGAATACAATTGAGTAAAATAGCTGAATTTCAATTAACAAAGCTCTACTACAGCATTGGCGAAGTAGCGGATATGTTTGATGTAAACGCATCACTAATACGGTTTTGGGAAAAAGAATTCACCATTATCAAACCGAAAAAGAACAAAAAAGGCAACCGTTTATTTACACCCAAAGATATTCTAAACTTTAACAAGATTTACAATTTGGTAAAAGAACAAGGTTACACCTTGGAAGGCGCCAAATTAGCCTTGAAAGCAGAACCCGAAACGATTCCTACTCCTCTACCCGTTCCCTCCGCACAACACGATCACGCTGAACTGATTGCTCGTTTGGAAAAGGTAAAGATGAAGTTGTTGGGGATGAAGTAAAGGGATTTTGTGTTGGATATAGGAAGGGAATAATTCCTATGGGGATTAGTTAATTGTTGGTGACCATCTGAAAATTTAACATGGCAATTCAAGATAAGATTACACAAATTTGGGTTAAAGTGACTGGCAAGAGAATCAACCCAGACAATTTTGAATGGCTAATTGGCCCAATTGGAAATAGAAAAATAATTAAAGACAAATTCATTACAGAATTATCAGATAAGGGCAATTTGACTATCATTAAAAACGAGCCAAACTCGGGTTTACTTGAACGAATCGAACAAATTGGAATTTCTACTGATGAAAAAAGCCGTTTAAACAAAAAAGTTGTGGATTTCTATGAACATACTTCGAACTACGATTTTGAAATTTGGTCAGAATGGAAGGGTATATTTAAGCCATTTGGCAAATTACTTTCTTTACTTTTCAGCAAGCGACTTCAACAACTTAACTTACCATTAAATTCGATTGATACAGCAAAAGGATTAAAAAGCGAAATAATCCAGCTCAAATCCAAAGTAACTAACAAAACGATTTGGACAATTTGGTATAGAATTATCAAAAGTACAAACGACGTGATTTATTCGGGGATTTATACGACCTGCCTAAACCCAAAACATGAAATGCCATTATTAAAGGTGATTTTCCCACTTCCAAATGGAAATGCATCTGTTATTATGACGAAGAAAATTGAAAAAGATGGTGCACTTTTGCTGAGTTCAGATGGCAAAAAGTTTGGAGATCATGGTTTCTATTTCACACTAACGGACGGTAAAGGAAAATACTGGGCGAAATTTGTCAAATCAATGCATGAATGGATAAGAGTTTATGAAGACGACGAAAATGTGTTGAGAGCTGATCATAACCTAAACTTTTATGGAATAAGATTTTTAAATTTACATTACAAAATGAGTGTTAAAAACAGTCGCCAACAAGCAGTATAAACCCACTTCGTCGGGCTATACTGCTATCTTAGTTTATCGTGTAACATATTCTGAAATTGAACTTTTACTTTCATGAAAGTATTTTTTTTTAATTTATTCTTGAGTTTAACTTTTAGTTTAACTGGGTTAACCCAACTTGACGTGGAAACTTTTATTAGTCGAGGAATAGAAGATATGGAGTTAGACTACTTTTTTACGGCCGAATATTACTTCAACAAAGCAATTGAATTGGATAGTTCATGTGCGGATGCGTTTTTCTATCGTGGATTAACTTATGCAAAAGGCGCGAGAGCTGATCGTTGGGATCCTGCAATAAGAGATTTTTCAATTTGTATAGAATTAGATTCTACAAAAAATTATTCGGAAGCATACTATTCTGTTGGAACTCACATGACGTATTACGTCGAACGTTTCAATAAAAGAAATCCAAGTGACAGTCTTTCTGAATTTGAAATAAAAGAAAAGGCCTCGTACTTTCTCAAAAAGTCCTATTATTTAAAACCAAGTGAAACATTATTGTTGAACGTTTTATTTTGGCACACATTTTATGGATATAACTTTGTTGCTATCGATTTATTAACAGAGGAACTCATCAAAGACGAAAATAACATCAAACTGCTAAAAAGAAAAGGGCAAATATTACTTTCTTTATACAAATATGATGAAGCACTTAATGTTTTTGATAAACTGATAAAATTGAATAGACAAGATGCTGAAAGTTACTATTATAATGCAATAATTATGCAGGAAAAAGCAAATATGGATGCAAATCTAACTTTGGACAAAAAGGTATATTGTAAAAACCTTAAGAAAGCTAAGAAATTTGGTTTTGAAATACAGGAATACCTGTGCAAAGATTGTGGAATAAAATAAAGGATTGCTAACATTATGTATGTTTCATAGACAAAGTTGTGGAGAATTAGAAAAGTTGATCTGTATTTGCCAAAGCGTCTGCGCGAAGCAGCACCGAAGGTAAATCACAGATTTGGCTTTTTGAAAAATAAAAACAAAATGCGGTGAGTTGGCTAACTACCCTTATAAGAATCGGAAGGAAAGTTTGTATTCGTCTATCAGCTACGACAACATACTCTGTGCGTAAAAGAAAACCACATTACAATTAATCATTGTTCAAAACATTGAAAGCTATAGCATACTTAATAGAATTCATAAACTGGCTCAAAATTGCTCTTTCCCCTACTTTGATTGGAGGAATTGTCGGGGTATTAATTTACTTTAGTTATCCTAACCTCGTTGGATTAGCCATCGGTGTATTTTTTGGTTTGGCAGGGTTCGTTTTGGGTCTAATCTGGGCAACAAGAACCTGGAAGAGAAAAGGAACAACAAATTTTATGTCGAACGTGCACGCGAGTCCAGATATTGATGAATTACTCAAACCAAAAAAAGATGATTGACGACCAAAAGGGCAGTTGGAAAGGTAAACTCTGGGCATTGTTTTTGGTATGGCCTTTTTTCATTTGTACTGCATTGGCTCATTTTAAGGTTGAAAAGGCAAATTCCCTTGAATGGATCTTTGCGATAACGCTAGGATGTTCAAGCATTCTGTGGATTTACGTATTGATTAGAACGATTAAAAAGTTGAAATGATATCCAAAAAAAGCCTACTTAATCATTTTTGTGTATTTTAGTACTTGCCTAATTGAAGTGAAAAAGACAAATGGATCACAAAAGAATATGTAAACTGAGAACAGATGAAAGTAGAATCTACTTTTTGACTCTTCTGTCATTTTTAATATTCCATTTTTCCTGTTACACTCAAATTGTATGCTCCGAATTCACCATCACCGGAACAACTCCTGATTTTTATGTAACATCCCAAGGCAGTAGTTGCACAATCTCACCTATTCCAGTTGGACAAGTCTATTGGACAAATACATCTATAAATGGTTTCCCAAATGGATTCATTAAACACACCTTTAATAATCCACAAACGAATGTGTCAATTTGGTACACTATTGTAAACGATGATGACTTTGGTACTATTGATGTTAATGGAGGTGGGGTAGTTTCTCTCAGCCTTGTCTCAGGTTGTGCTAATTTATCAGGTAATATTTTAGGTCCATACACTGGATCGGGATTTTATGGAGACATTTTGGTTAATATACAATCAACTGCACCTTTTACAGAAGTTACCATTGTAAATACCGGTGGTCGTAGTGGGCAAGTTTCTGGAGATTGCAATTCTGTTATAATTCATTCAAATAGCCCTTGTTCTATTGATCTAGGTAAGGACACAACCTTGTGTAAAAATGAGACTTTAACGCTTGACGCAACAACTGCAAACGCAACTTATTTGTGGCAAGACAATTCAATTAACCCAACTTTCAATGTTTTTCAGCAAGGAACTTATTGGGTGGAGGTTACAGTAGACAGCTGCAGTTCAACAGATACAATCGTCGTTGATTATATTCCATTGCCAATTATTAACCTAGATAATTATACCTCAATATGTCAAGGAGAAACTTTAACACTTGACGTATCAACTTCTAATGCAAGTTATTTGTGGCAAAATAATTCAAACAACCCATTTTTCAATGTCACCGAGTCAGGAACCTATTGGGTAGAAGTAACCGTAAATGGTTGCAGTTCAAAATCAGTAATACTAGTAGATGAATACTGTGAAACAATTCTAGAAATTCCGAATGTTTTCACACCTAACAATGATGGGGTAAATGATTTGTTTGTCCCTTTAATCAGTAAAGGAATTGTTTCAATGAATTCTGTTATTGTAAATAGGTGGGGAAATAAAATATTTGAAAACAATAAGCTTTTAATTGAATGGGATGGAAAAGATGTTAGTGATGGAACCTACTTTTGGATTATTAATTACACGGATATAAACGGAGTAAAAAGTAGTTTAACTGGATATGTAACGATACTTAAATGATAAAAGAAACACAAACAAAAATTTATTAAACCACATTCTACTTTAAAATTAAAAATAAACCAATTCCAATTAATTTGGTTTGGCCAGGTTCGTATTGGTTGTGATCTGGGCAACAAGAACCTGGAGGAGAAAAGGAACAAAAATTTTATACCGAACGTACAGGCGAGTCTAGATATTGATGGATTAATCAAACAAAAAAAAGATGATTGACGACCAACAGGGCAGTTGGAAAGGTTTACTCTGGGTATTGTTTTTGATATGGCCTTTTTTCATTTATGCAACATTAGCCCATGTTAAGTTTGAAGAGGCAAATTTCCTTGAATGGATCTTTGCGATAACGCTAGGATGTTTAAGCATTCTTTGGATTTACGTATTGATTAGAACGATTAAAAAGTTTTAGTATACCGTTACCTAAAACCCATAATCAAGTAAACCTTGCCGTTTTTAAGTATTTTAGCCTGTAAGTTAACTACAGCATTCAAAAACTAACATCGTTTCAGCAGTCTATGAAAATTTATTGTATTAGTGGATTAGGCGCAGACAAAAGAGTTTTCAATTATTTGACTCTTGATGCTGAGCTAATTTCTATTGACTGGATAATTCCAAATGATAAAGAAACAATTGAATCCTACGCCCAGCGACTGATTGAAATCTATCAATTAGACCAAGAAAACGATTTTGCAATTTTGGGTGTTAGCTTTGGCGGACTGGTCGCTGTTGAGATTAGCAAACGTATTCAACCAGGATTGACAATACTGATTTCATCGGTCGAAACAAAAAACGAACTGAACAGTCTCCTCAAACTAGTAGGTAAAACCAAGATTTTAAACGTAGTTCCGAACCAAGCTTTTAACCCTCCCAAACTTTTATCACATTTTCTTTTTGGCACCAAAAATAAAGTATTACTCAATTCCATTTTGCACGACACAGACTTAAAATTTGCGAAATGGTGTGTGAAGGAATTGGTGAATTGGAAAAATGAAACTCGCTTAAACAATGTTTTAAAAATTAGTGGCACCCGCGACAAACTGCTTCGATCAAAGGATAAAAATGCAGTTTTAGTTGACAAAGGTGAGCATTTCATGATTGTGGATCGAGCAAGTGAAATTAGCCAAATAATTAATTTGAAATTGAATGAGATTTAATAAGAAGCGGGAGGTTACGCTCAAGCAAATTTTAATTTGGCTGCTAATCTGTTTTTTTGAGTTATTTAATACTTGCAATTCTAAATATAAGTAATGAAGACCTCTACAATTGGGATCTGAAACTAATATTTGAACAAGGAGGTTTGTTCAATTTTTTTGCTTTTCTAGCCCTTATTCTATGGCTTTTAGCCAATTTATTATTTTTAATAAGAGGACTCTATTTAATTATTAATAACCTAAAACGAGAATAGAACATCGCAATAACTCGCGATATACTCCGCAGCAAATAGCGCTCCTATAATTGCTTGCTTACCCCAAAACCCTACACCCCTCCTTCACAACTTCCAAATCCACCGCAACATCCCAATCGGCTTGACCAATTCCTGTCAGCAAAGTAAACCGTAGTTGATCATCGAGTCGTTTTTTGTCTTGACGCATGAGTTGCATCCATTCGTCGAGCGATGTGGTTGCAAATGAGCGAAATGGATACATTTTTCGGAGACAATTTTCTATTCGCTGAAATTCTTCTGTGGTAATCAGCTGCAACAACTCGGAGATTTTCGCTTCTGCGAGCATGCCATGCGCCACCGCCAAACCGTGATCCATGGGTGTTTCCGAATTCAAAAGTGAACCTTCGATGGCATGACCGATCGTATGACCAAAATTCAACAACTTTCTTCTTCCCGATTCTGTTGGGTCGGATTCCACGATTTCGCTTTTGATGTGCAAGGAACGAGCAATCCATTCCTCGGGTATGGCTGCGCCCGAAACATATTTTTCAATTTGTTCGAAATGGTTTTTATCGGCGATCAAACCGTGCTTCAGCATTTCTGCCAAGCCATTTTGAATTTCGGTTTGAGGCAAGGTCTCAAGAAAAGCGGGATCTACATATACTTTTTTTGGCAGCGAAAAGGCGCCAATTTGATTTTTGTACGGTCCCATGTCCACGCCCGTTTTTCCACCAATCGATGCGTCGACCATGCCTAACAAAGAAGTGGGAATATAGATACAATCCATGCCGCGTTTGTACAAAGCAGCAATAAAACCGCCCATGTCGCAGACCATTCCGCCGCCAAGACAAATGAACAAATCGTTTCGGCTAAATTCGTAATCTGTCAAGCTTTCCCAAACGGACGTGCAGATATCGAGCGTTTTGTTCTCCTCGCCTGCTGGAATTTCAATGATTTCCGCTGCTTCCAATCCATCGATAAAATTGATTAAAACCGGCAAGCAATTTTCTACCGTATGGCTATCAACGAGTACAATTTTCTTCCGATTTCCGTAGATTTCTGTCAAGAGTTTTCCCAAGCCAGAACCGCTCAAATCGCCAATAAGTACTTCGGTTTGCAAATTGAAAAATGCTTCCATTGAAAAAAGATTTATTCACAAAAGTAACAAAGCTTTGCTTTCCTGTTTCGGATACGAAAAAACAGATTAATTTTGCTTTATGATTTCTTTCAACAATACCGAAGTTGCCTTCAAAAGCAAGAGCGACAAAGATTTGAAACGAGCGTATCGTTTGTTCAAAATTGTGGGTGTACCTTTATTGGTAAAAATGGGGAAACCCTTGACCAATTTCGCCATTGCCGCGCATTTGCCGATTAAAGGAATTATCAAAAGCACGATTTTTAAACAATTTTGTGGCGGAGAAACGGTCTCAGAATGTGAGGGAAAAATAAACGAATTGGCCGATTCTGGGATTGGTACAATTTTGGACTATTCCGTGGAAGGAAAAGTCAAAGAAGCCGATTTTGATGCATCCGTCAATGAAATCATTTCTGCCATCGACAAAGGATTCAACAACCCAAAAATTCCCTTTGGGGTTTTCAAAGTAACGGGGATTTGCCGTTTTGGATTGTTGGAACGCATCAATGAATCGTGGGAAAACCTCAACGCACAAGAACAAGCCGAATACGACCGTTTGCGTGCACGCATTGAAAAAATCGCTAGCCACGGTTTTAGCAAAAAAACACCGGTATTCATCGATGCGGAAGAAACCTGGATTCAGGATGGAATTGACCGCATTTGCTATGAATTGATGGAGAAATACAACCAGGAAACGGCTATTATATACAATACACTTCAAATCTACCGTCACGACCGCTTGGAGCATTTGAAAAATGAAACGGTTATTGCCAAAGAAAAAGGCTACAAATTGGGTATCAAATTGGTGCGCGGCGCTTACATGGAAAAAGAACGTGAACGAGCAATGGAGAAAAAATATCCTTCTCCCATTCAAAAAGACAAAGCCGCTACCGACGCAGATTTCAATGCTGCTTTGGTTTGGATGACCGATCATTTGGACACAATTTCCTTCTGCGCTGGCTCGCACAATGAAGACAGCAACTTGCTTTTGACACAATTGATGGCAGAAAAAGGAATTGCGGCGGACGATAAACGTGTTTATTTCGCTCAATTGTTGGGCATGTCCGATCACATTTCCTACAATCTAGCACACAGCCACTACAATGTGGCAAAGTATGTTCCTTACGGTCCAATCAATGAAGTTTTGCCTTATCTGTTGCGACGTGCCGACGAAAATACCTCCGTCGCAGGTCAAACCGGTCGTGAATTGACATTAATCATTCAAGAAACCAAACGAAGAAAGTCGCTCTCAAAATGAGTTGGAAGGGTGAATTGAAGATTGGAAACCTCCGAATTTATTGGACCTATTTGTTTGCCTTTGCAACCCTGCTGCTTTTTATTTCACTTCAAAATGCGGCCAATTGGGGTGATATCTCACCGGAACTTTATACCAATTTTGGAGCACCGTACGCGCAAGAAATCTTTGATGGCGCCATTTGGGGAATCGTAACCAACTCGTTTGTTCACAAAGAATTGTGGCATTTACTCTTGAGTGTTTCACTTTTTGTATTTCTTGGAATTTTATTTGAAAAAAGAAACAAGTCCCTATTCTTTTTGCTCTTTGTAGTAATCAGTTCTTTTGTAACCTCTTCTTTGCAATTGGCCATGTCAGGTGATCCTGGAATTGGATTGAATGGCGTGAATTTCGCCTTGTTTACCTATTTGATGGTCAGAACAAAAGTCGGACCGCGCTACAAACGCTGGAAAATACTGATTTGGTTAGCTGAAATCACAGCCTTGATACTTTCCCTACTGAATATGTATTACGATTGGTATTATTTTGGCACCTCCACCATCGTCACTGGCTTCTTATTTGGATTGGTTGTCGGTCTTTCTCAAGATCGAAAAGTCTTTTTTTATTCATTTCAAGCCATAATTTGGGCTATCTGTTTGACGACTTTGATCTACAATCCTTATTCATCGGAATGGAATACAGTGCAAGGTTATCATGCCTTCAAAAAAGGCGATATCGACAAAGCAGAAGAATTCTACTTGCGAGCGCTTGAATTGCATCCCCGTAATTATGCAGCCAAGAAGAACTTGGTTTTGATTGAAATCGACCGGTTAGAAACACGCGCTTTTTATGCACATCAACACGAAAATTACGTGACGGCGCGCCATTTGTACATTCAGATTTTGAATTTGGACAAACACAACGAATGGGCGAAACGGAATTTGCAGGGTTTGCCGTAGGAAGATATTTTGGGAATATAGAATTGATTAAAATTCGAGAATCGTCCCCCACGTGGCCAAAAAAAACGGCGTTGTTTGAGATCGAAATCACGTAAAATAAAAACAAATAGCCCTTGAATGGCAGACATTTTCTATCTTTGTTTCAAAGCACTTTATTCCATGCAACGAATTTTAACCAGCGACGAAATCAATCAAAAAATGATTCGATTAGCGCATCAAATTATTGAATTTACTTACGACGTGCCACAATGTTACATTGGCGGAATCACTGGGAATGGATTTACAATGGCCAAAGCTTTGCGCAACATCATCCGTGAAAATTCAAATCAAAAAATTGAATTGTTTGAAATTACGGTAAACAAGGAAAAACCGTGGAGTGAAGAAGTGAAACTTTCCATTCAAGAAGAAGAATTAAAAAACGGTACCATTCTTTTGGTAGATGATGTTTTAAATTCTGGAAAAACCATGCAATATGCTTTGGTAAAATTCCTTCAACAACCCACTACCGCTATAAAAACGGTTGCGATGGTCGATCGAGAACACCGACGTTATCCCATCAAAGCTGATTTTGTTGGCTTGAGCTTGTCAACGACCTTGAGCGATCGCGTTGAAATTAGATTGGTGGAAGATCAATACGAAGCCTATTTGGTGTAACATGGAAAGAATCACTGAATCGAGTTCCAACTACGATCATTTGGAAAACATGTCCGTAACGGAATTGTTGCAGAACATCAACCGTGAAGACCAAAAAGTAGCCTTGGCGGTAGAAGCCATCTTGCCGGAAATCGAAAAATTTATTGAAAGTTGTTTGCCCCGCATGCAAAAAGGCGGTCGTTTATTTTATCTGGGCGCAGGCACCAGTGGACGTTTGGGCGTTGTTGATGCCAGTGAATGCCCGCCCACTTTTGGGGTAGTAGAAAACGTAGTCGTAGGTTTGATTGCCGGCGGGGACAAAGCGATTCGAAAAGCGGTTGAATTTGCGGAAGACGACGAAAACCAAGGTTGGATTGATTTAACGCATCACAACATTTCGGCATTGGACTCCGTGATTGGAATTGCCGCTTCAGGAACAACGCCGTATGTTTTAGCGGCTTTAAAAAAATGCCAAGAAAACACTATTCTAACGGGCGGAATTACCTGTAATCCTGGAAGTCCGTTGGCAACAATTCCAGATTTTCCAATGGTTCCCATTGTTGGTCCTGAATTCGTAACAGGTAGTACGCGCATGAAATCCGGCACCGCACAAAAGTTGGTATTGAATATGATTTCGACGAGCTTAATGATTCAATTGGGACATGTAAAAGGCAATAAAATGGTCGATATGCAACTCAGTAACCACAAATTGGTGGACCGAGGTGCTCGAATGATTCAAACCAGTTTAAATTGTTCGTATGATAAAGCCAAGGAATTGTTGTTGGAACACGGTTCTGTCCGAAAAGCAGTCGATTCTCAATCCTAAGGGACTTTCATCCAACCGAAATATTTAACCGTCTTCAAGTTGTCTGCATTGGCAACAGCACTCGTTTCCATCACCGGCGGAGAAACCATTTGAACGTACATCCATTTGTCTTCAATAGCCAATAATTTGTAGTACGCAGCTGCTGGATAATGAATGATCGCATTGGTTTCACTAAAAAGAGAAGCTCCTTTCTTTATTAATCCCTTCGACCAATACAACATTGTTTTTGTATTTAAATGCCGGTAATTCGCTTTAAAAACGCTTTTACGAGGAAAGAAAACCCCTTTCATATCTCCTTTGTCTCGAGCGAGAAAAAACCGTTTCATTTCATACAAACGATTCTTCAACCAACGCAATCGGTTCACACTATGTGTCGATTGTGTGCAACAAGGATAGCGATGCTGGTACAATAAAATCTCTTGGGTTCTTGGATGAATTTTGAACGCTAACAAATGACCATCGTCCCAAAACACTTCTTTCCAGACTAATCCGTATTGTGCGTACAAGGAAAACTGTTCTTTCACGTCCTCCTGGAAAGGCTTGCCACTAAAAATCAATTCCGGATTTCCATCGTGGTTCATATCGATCAAATGCCAGCTATCTTTAAAAACTTTCCAGTAGGTATTGAATTGAAAAGAGGAATCCATCGATTTTGTCATTTCGTGGTTCAATCGATTGGCATTGAACAACCAAGTGACCGCTTTTTCAAGCATGGCAGGTTCGTTCAAATAAATGGCTTCAAAATCAGTTCGAGGTGCATTGATAAACAATTTTGCATCAATACGGGGCATCACTACAATCGAAGCATTCGTTCCGAACGCCAACAACAGTCCAAAAATTCCTATCCAATTTTTCATACACAAAAAAGGGGGATTGCTCCCCCATTTTAATTTTAGATTAAAACTCTATTCTTTGGACTTCGCTTTTTCTTTTCCTTTCCCTTTTCCTTTTTCAATGGAAACGGTCAATTCTTCCGCTTTGTCCTCTACATCCATGCGAATGGTATCACCTTCTGTCAAATGAGACTGGATGATTTCTTCTGCCAAAGGATCTTCAATGTATTTCTGAATGGCTCTTTTCAATGGTCGAGCGCCAAATTTCTCATCGTATCCTTTGTCCACAATGAAATCTTTCGCTTTTTCTGTCAACTCGATGTTGTAACCCAATGAATTGATTCTTCCATACAATTTCTCCAATTCCAAATCAATGATCAAGTGAATACTTTCACGTGTCAACGATTTGAACATAATCATGTCGTCCATACGGTTCAAGAATTCTGGAGAGAACGCTTTTCTCAAGGCATTTTGAACCACTGTTTTGGAGTTTTCATCTCTTTGATCGGATTGTGATTTGGTACCAAATCCAACACCCGTTCCAAAATCAGCCAACTGACGGGCACCAATATTAGATGTCATAATCAAAATGGTGTTTTTAAAGTCGATTTTACGACCCAAACCATCGGTCATGTGACCTTCGTCCAACACTTGCAACAACAAATTGAAAACATCAGGATGCGCTTTTTCGATTTCATCCAACAAAATGATGGAATACGGTTTTCTGCGCACCTTTTCTGTCAATTGTCCTCCTTCTTCGTATCCAACGTATCCCGGAGGCGCTCCTACCAATCGAGAGATGGAAAATTTCTCCATGTATTCCGACATATCAATACGAATCAAAGAATCCTCTGAATCAAACAAATATTTCGCCAAGACTTTCGCCAATTGCGTTTTTCCAACACCCGTTGGCCCTAGGAAAAAGAAAGAACCGATTGGTTTGTTAGGATCTTTCAATCCAGCTCTGTTTCGTTGAATGGCTTTCACCACTTTTGAAACGGCTTCATCTTGTCCAACGACTTTTCCTCGCAACTCTTCAGCCATGTGAACCAATTTGCCACTTTCCGATTGAGAAATTCGCGTCACTGGAATGCCACACATCATGGAAACAACTTCCGCCACGTTGTGCTCGGTAACGGTAACACGATTCAATTTAGAATCTTCTTCCCATTTCAATTTCGCCGCATCCAATTGATCTTGCAATTGCCGCTCATTGTCGCGCAATTCCGCCGCCTTTTCGTATTGTTGCGATTTGATAACTTCGTTTTTCTGGTCTTTTAACGCTTCAATTTTTCCTTCTATTTCCAAAATTTCTTGGGGAACATTGATATTCGTCAAGTGAACACGAGAACCTACTTCATCCAAGGCATCAATCGCCTTGTCTGGCAAATGTCGATCCGTAATGTACCGCTCCGTTAATTTCACACAGGCTGCAATCGCTTCATCGGTATAGGTCACACTGTGGTGATCTTCGTAACGATCTTTGATATTGTTCAAAATCTGAACGGTTTCTTCTTCTGAAGTTGGTTCAATGATTACTTTTTGGAATCTTCTTTCCAATGCACCATCTTTTTCGATGTGCTGACGGTATTCATCCAACGTTGTAGCACCGATTGCTTGAAGTTCGCCTCTTGCTAAGGCTGGTTTGAACATGTTTGATGCATCCAAAGAACCAGAAGCACCACCCGCACCAATTATTGTGTGAATTTCATCGATAAACAAGATAATGTCGGGGTTTTTCTCCAACTCTTGCATCACCGCTTTCATTCGTTCTTCGAATTGACCGCGGTATTTTGTTCCCGCCACCAAAGAAGCCAAATCCAACGAAACAATACGTTTGTTGAACAAAACACGCGATACTTTTCGCTGCACAATTCGCAAGGCCAAACCTTCTGCGATAGCACTTTTACCAACGCCTGGTTCACCAATCAAAATTGGGTTATTTTTCTTTCTTCTGGATAGAATTTGGCTGACACGCTCAATTTCTTTTTCTCGTCCCACAATGGGGTCCAATTTTCCAGCTTCCGCCATTTTGGTCAAATCTCTTCCAAAATTATCCAAGACAGGTGTTTTTGATTTCGGATCCGTTGGTTTGCGTTGAGCAGAAAAAGAATCCCCCTCCTCTTCACCACCTCCCGAAGGAAATTCTGATTTCGGCGATTTTGTATCGTCTAGAATTGCTTCCAATTCGTCTTTTGCGTTTTCGTATATCACACCATATTTATTTAATATCCGACAAGCAGCACTATCTTCTTCCTTTAAAATAGACAAGAGCAAGTGCTCCGTGCCGATCATTTGGCTTTTAAATAGCTTTGCTTCGAGATAGGTAATTTTTAAAACTTTTTCAGCTTGTTTAACCAAAGGAATATTGGTCAAATTCGCATTTTTAATTGATGCCGAGCGCGTCAGGCTCATTTCGATTTCATTTCGAATTTGTTTTAAATCCAAATGAAACTCCAACAAAATCTTGATGGCTTTCCCATCGCCTTCGCGAATCATACCGAGAAGTAAATGCTCTACGCCAATAAAATCATTTCCCAATCTCAGGGCTTCTTCCCTACTAAAACTGATGACGTCTTTAACCCGTGGTGAAAATTTTGCTTCCATAATAATTATTGACTGAGGACTAAATAACGACTTTTTGCCCGATGTACAAATATATAACGTTTAAAATGTTAATAACTGCCGAAAAAAGCCAATTTTCCACAGATTTTTGTTAGTAAATACCAATTTTTATACCAAGTCTACTCCGTGAAAAATGAGTAATTTCGATGCTTGCTTAATTCAGCACAAATTCTGTGCTAAAAAGATAAAAGTGACAACATGGCAGAGGGAGAAAGAATAATACAAATTAACATAGAGGATGAAATGAAAACAGCCTACATCGATTATTCGATGTCGGTTATCGTTTCAAGAGCATTACCAGATGTACGCGATGGTTTTAAACCAGTTCACAGACGTGTTTTGTTTGGTATGCATGAATTAGGTGTTGCTTCGAATAAGGCACACAAGAAATCTGCAAGAATTGTAGGGGAAGTTTTGGGTAAGTATCACCCACACGGTGATAGTTCGGTATATGATACCATGGTGCGTATGGCGCAACCGTGGTCATTGCGTTACCCATTGGTAGACGGACAAGGTAACTTTGGATCAGTGGATGGCGATAGTCCAGCTGCGATGCGATATACCGAAGCACGTTTGCGAAAAGTAGCGGAGGAAATGTTGGACGATTTGGACAAAGAAACCGTTGATTTCCGTCCTAACTTTGATGAAAGCTTGCAAGAACCAACGGTTCTGCCTTCTAAAATACCGAATCTATTGATGAATGGTGCCAGCGGTATTGCTGTTGGTATGGCAACTAACATGGCGCCACACAATTTATCAGAAATCGTAGACGGAATTCACGCTTACATTGATAATACGGATATTGACGCGGAAGAATTAATCAAATACGTCAAAGCACCCGATTTCCCAACAGGTGGTATTATTTACGGTTACGAAGGTGTAAAAGATGCCTTATTAACTGGTCGTGGAAGAATCGTTATTCGCGCCAAAGCAGAAATTGAAGAAGAAAAAGGAAGAGAACAAATTATTGTTACCGAAATCCCTTACCAAGTTAACAAGTCTGACCTTATTAAGAAGGCTGCTGATTTGGTCAATGATAAAAAATTAGAGGGCATTTCTGATATTCGTGATGAATCGGATCGAAATGGTATGCGGATCGTTTTTGAACTGAAACGGGATGCGATTCCAAATGTCGTATTAAATAAATTATACAAATTCACCGCGCTTCAGACTTCTTTCTCTGTCAACAACATTTGTTTGGTAGACGGTCGTCCGGAATTGTTGAATTTAAGAGATTTGATTCACTATTTCGTAGAATTCAGACACGAAGTAGTCATTCGTCGTACGCAATTCCAATTGCGCAAAGCGGAAGAACGAGCGCACATTTTAGAAGGTTTGATCATTGCTTCTGACAATATTGACGAAGTAATTGCCATCATTCGTTCTTCTAAAAGTCCAGAAGAAGCGCGTGAGCGCTTGATGGAACGTTTCTCTCTTTCAGACATTCAATCCAGAGCGATTGTTGAAATGCGTTTGCGTCAATTGACCGGACTTGAGCAAGACAAATTACGTGCAGAGTACGAAGATTTGGTTTTGTTGATTACGGATTTGAAAGACATTTTAGCACGCGTAGAACGAAGAATGCAAATCATCAAAGACGAATTGGATGAAGTTCGTGAGAAATTTGGCGATGAACGTCGTTCGAGAATTGAATATTCCGCAAGCGAAATGCGTATTGAGGATTTAATTGCTGATGATGAAGTGGTAATTACGATTTCTCATGCAGGTTATATCAAACGTACAAGTTTATCCGAGTACAAAGTTCAAAACAGAGGTGGAATGGGCTCAAAAGGTTCTACTACCCGCGACAAAGATTTCTTGGAGCATTTATTTGTTGCGACCAACCACAATTACTTGTTGATCTTTACCGAAAAAGGAAGATGTTTCTGGATGCGTATTTTTGAAATACCAGAAGGAAACAAAATTGCCAAAGGTAGAGCGATTCAAAACTTGATCAATATTGAACAAGACGACAAAGTGAAAGCTTACGTGAAAGTTCAAGATTTGACAGACAAAGAATACGTAGACAACAACTTTATCATCATGGTGACCAAAAATGGTATCATCAAGAAAACAAGTTTAACGGCTTATTCTCGTCCAAGAATCAATGGTATCAACGCCATCACTGTTCGTGAAGGGGATGAATTGCTTGAAGCAAAATTGACCAATGGTAACAATGAAATCGTTATGGCTACTTCCGGTGGACGCGCGATTCGTTTCAACGAACAAAAAGTTCGACCAATGGGAAGAAATGCATCGGGTGTTCGCGGTGTAACCTTACAAAGCGATCAGGATGAAGTAATCGGAATGATTTGTGTAGAAGATATCTTCTCAACCATCTTAGTGGTTTCTGAAAAAGGATATGGAAAACGTACCTACTTGAATGATCCTGAAGACCAAGAGCCAGTTTACCGAATCACGAATCGTGGTGGTAAAGGGGTGAAAACGTTGAATGTAACGGATAAAACTGGTCCATTGTTGGCGATCAAGAATGTAAACGACGAAGAAGATTTGATGATCATCACCAAAGCGGGCATCACCATCCGAATGCACATTGATACCATTCGTACGATGGGTCGTTCAGCTCAAGGTGTTCGTTTGATTAACTTGAAAGGAAGTGCTTCCATTGCGGCGATTGCTCGAGTTCCTAGAACAGAAGACGAAGAAGTGATGCTGGATGAGGATGGTAACATCATAGAAATCAGCACGGATGAGGACGGAAGTTCTGAAGATAACACAACTGGCACGAATATTGAAAACGATACAGATGTGGAATAATTCCTATTTTTACATCTGTATTGTTAACTAGAAAAAAAACAAAATGAAAAATACATTACTTCTCGGGACAATCTTGTTGAGTACCGTGACATTTGGTCAAAAGAAAAATGAAACTACTGCGGCAGTAGAATTCAAAAACAAATACGCCCCTGCTATGCAGGCGAAGGATTATGAAACGGCCAAAAAAGCGATTTTGAGTGCCAAAGAATTCATTGACTTGGCAGCGGCGCATCCAGAAACACAGTCCTCTCCAAAAACCTTGTATTACAAAGGAGAAATCTATTTGGGGATTTTAACCTTAGCGAAGGATGCGAATGACAACGATTTAAAGTTGATGGGGACACCCGAATTCATTACGCAAGATATCGAAGCCTTCAAACAATCCTATGCCTTGGATAAAAAGTTCAAATCGGACATTGAAGAAGCGGTGTACCGAGCAAGATTTCATTTTGACAAAAGTGCCAATGAAGCGTTCAAAGCAGAAGACTTTTTAGGTGCAGCCAACTTGTACAACTGGCAAGCGAAATACAGCAATGCAATCAACGCATTGGATAGTACAGCTGTTTTTTATTCAGCGGTTTGTTCTGAAAAAGGAAAAGATTATGCTGCAGCGGCGACCAATTACTTAATTGTGGCAAAAGCGGGTTACAAAGGAGCATCTTCGTATAACTTGGCTTCTGGCGCTTACAGAAAATCAGGTGATATCGCAAAAGCAAAGGAAATCATATCTGAAGGACGTAAATTGTTTCCGAATGATCGTGATTTGTTGTTAGAATTGGTAAATATCAACATTGATGCAAATGATCCCGCTGGCGCTGAAGCAGCTTTGGCTTCTGCAATCGCAGCAGATCCAAATAACAAACAGTTGTTCTACACAATTGGTACGATTTACATCGAAATGAAAGAGAACGAAAAAGCGGAACAATCCTTGAACAAAGCTTTGGCAATCGACCCGAATTATTTGGATGCACAGTACCAATTGGGTGCTCATTTGGTTTCTTGGGCAGGTGATATGAAAACGGAAGCTAACAGTTTGAAGTTGGGTGATGCACAATACGATGTGCTTTTATCAAAAAGTACGGACACATACAAAAGAGCGGTTGGTCCACTTGAAGCTTATATCAAAGCAGTTCCAACAGACAAAGCGGTCTTGAACATCCTTTTCCAATTGCACAGAAGCCTAGGAAATACGGATAAAGCGATGGAATACAAAAAACGCTACGAAGAAGCAAAATAAAAAATTCATTTACTTTAAAAAGAGACTTCATTTGGAGTCTCTTTTTTTTTGCGCTAATTCCCTGATTTTCTTTGGATATTATATTCAAACTCTCTATCTTTGCACCCTTGAAAATGAGCACCTTGTAGGCTCTTATTATTTACACTTCTGATTGACAAGGTAATCGGGATACAAATTAAGAAAGCCAAAATGGCAGAAAACACACAAACGCAGGGAACTGCAGATTTCGATTGGGACGCGTTAGACCTTGACGGTTATACGAAAATCGAACGTTCAGAGTACTCAGATAAGTACGAAGAAACATTGACTTCAATCGTTGAGAGAGAAGTTTTAGACGGTACAGTAGTAGCGTTGAACAAAAAAGAAGCGGTAATCAACATCGGGTACAAATCCGAAGGTGTGATTCCAGCAAATGAATTCCGTTACAATCCAGACTTGAAAGTTGGAGACACTGTTGACATTTATGTTGAGTGCCAAGAAGACAAGAATGGACAATTGATCATTTCTCACAAAACAGCCCGTATGCACAAAGCATGGTTGCGAGTGAATGACGTATTGAAAACAGGTGAGATTATCACAGGTTTTGTAAAATGTCGTACAAAAGGTGGTTTGATCGTTGACGTATTTGGTTTGGAAGCTTTCTTACCAGGTTCACAAATTGACGTGAAACCGATCCGTGACTACGATGTTTACGTAGGTAAAAACATGGAATTCAAAGTTGTTAAAATTAACCAAGAGTTTAGAAACGTTGTTGTTTCTCACAAAGCGTTGATCGAAGCAGAATTGGAAGAACAAAAGAAAACAATTATTTCTGGTCTAGAAAAAGGTCAAGTATTGGAAGGTATCGTGAAAAACGTTACTTCTTACGGTGTGTTCATCGACTTGGGTGGTGTAGACGGATTGATTCACATTACAGATTTATCTTGGGGACGTGTTAACCACCCAGAAGAAATCGTTGAATTGGATCAAAAATTGAACGTTGTTATCCTAGACTTTGATGACGATAAAAAACGAATTGCATTAGGTTTGAAACAATTGCAACCACATCCATGGGATGCTTTGGACGGCGGCTTGAACGTTGGTGACAAAGTGAAAGGTAAAGTGGTTGTTATGGCTGATTACGGTGCATTTGTTGAAATTGCTGCTGGTGTTGAAGGTTTGATCCACGTTTCAGAAATGAGCTGGTCACAACACTTGCGTTCTGCTCAAGATTTCATCAACGTAGGTGACGAAGTTGAAGCAGTTATCTTGACATTGGACAGAGAAGAAAGAAAAATGTCTTTGGGTATCAAACAATTGATGCCAGATCCATGGGAAGGAATTGAATCCAAATATGCAGTGGCTTCTCGTCACAAAGCAAAAGTTCGTAACTTCACTAACTTCGGTGTATTCGTAGAATTAGAAGAAGGTGTTGATGGACTGATTCACATTTCTGATCTTTCTTGGCAGAAAAAAATCAAACATCCATCAGAATTCTGCAAAGTAGGAGACGAAATGGAAGTTGTGGTTTTGGAAATCGATAGAGAAAACAGAAGAATTTCTTTGGGTCACAAACAATTGGAAGAAAATCCATGGGAAGTATTCGCAACCATCTTCGGAGAAGGTTCAGTACACCAAGGTACAATTGTAGAGAACAAAGACAAATCTGGAATCGTTGCTTTGCCATATGGTGTTGAGGGTATTTGCCCAGCGAAACACTTGCGTAAAGAAGATGGAACCAACGCTAAAATCGAAGAAACGTTAGATTTCAAAGTAATTGAATTCAACAAAGAATCGAAAAAAATCGTTGTGTCTCATACACGTACATTCGAAGAAGGTGACGACCGTCCAACGGCGAAAGCACCAACAGCGAAAAAAGGTACAGGTGGTTCTAGTACTGCAAATGCAGTAAGTTCCGTAAACAGCAGCAATGAAAAATCTACATTAGGAGATTTGGATGCGTTGTCTGAATTGAAAAAGAAAATGGAAGAAGGGAAATAATTCAATTCCTTCCATAACAATACAAAATGCCTCAATCCATATATGGATTGAGGCATTTTTTTTGATTCAACTTTTTCCAAACCTCCTTACTTCCTCCCTATTTTCTGCTGGTGAAAAAATGAAGAGCTCCATCATTTGTTACCCGATAAAAAATTAAGTAGATTCGTTTGAACAAGAAAAGTTGATTTTAAATCCACTTTTCTAATTTTAAGAGAAATAGCAAAATGATGTATGCATTATTTGGCATGAGCCTACTTTTTATCGTGATTGGTTACTTGGTGACCGAGAACAACGCTCAGTATCTACTTTCGGGTTACAACACCATGAGCAAGGAAGAGAGAGAAAACTTCGACATTGCTTCCTACATACCCTATTTCCGCAGGTTTCACCTTGTTTTAGGGATCTCTTTCTTTACCATAGGTTCAATTTTGACTTATTTTGGAGCCGAAAACACTGCTGGTATTTTCCTCATCGTCTATCCGATTCTAGCCTATGTTTATTTTATTGTTTCCGGTTCAAAATATACCAAAGAAATAAGTAAAAAATCAAGTAAAGTGGGTGTTGCCATCCTTTTGATTACTTTGTTCTTTGTACTTGGTCTTTTGGGTTTTGGCTTCAAAGAAAATACACTTAAAATTGAGTCAGAAAATATTGAATTTCAAGGGAGTTATGGTGAGAAGCTTTTGAAATCGACTATTCTTTCCGTTGAATTGGTCCATAAATTGCCGAAAATCACCCTTAAAACCAATGGATTTGCGCTAGGAACAATCAAGAAAGGATATTTTAAAACAAATGAAGGTGAAATTGTCAAACTGATTTTGAACGCGGATCAGTCACCTTTGCTTCTTTTCACCAAAACGAATGGTCAAAAAATCTACTTTACTGCCAAGGAGAAATCTAGTTTCGAAGTAATGGATGAACTAGAAAAAAAGTTGCCAGACCTTAACTATCGTTGATTAAAAATTTAGATTCGAAACATTTCACAATACGAGAAAAACCATGGCGAAAACATACAATCACGACGAAAAAATTGCCTCTTTGACTTTTGCGGGCGTTTATCCTCATTACCTAAAAAAAGTTGAAACCAAAGGCAGAACACAAGAAGAATTGCAAGAAGTCATCGAATGGTTAACCGGGTTCGACAAGAAAAAGCAACAAGCATTAATTGAGGAAAAAGTCAACTTTGAACAATTTTTCGCGCTGACCAATGTTCATCCGAATGCTTATTTAATAACAGGCGTAATTTGTGGCTATCGAATTGAGGAAATACAAAATCCCTTGACTCAAAAAATTCGCTACTTAGACAAACTGGTTGACGAGTTGGCAAAAGGTCGTAAAATGGAAAAGATCTTACGTGTCAAATAAGTCAAGTTTTCTCTAAATTCAGAAATCTCAAATTTCCTGACGCATGTCATGATTTTTTCGGTAGCTCCGCAGTAATTTTAGACCATTAAGCTTTGAACATGACAGATCTAGATATTGCAAAGAAAAGTACCCTTCAACCCATCGTGGCAATTGCCAAAAAATTAGGCATTGATCCAGAAGAAATTGAAACCTTTGGTAAATACAAGGCCAAATTGCCACTACATTTAATTGATGAAACAAAGGCCAAGCAAAGTCATTTGATCCTCGTTTCCGCTATTTCACCTACACCCGCTGGAGAAGGGAAAACAACGATGTCGATTGGATTGTCGGAAGGGCTGAATCAATTGCACAAGAAAACAACCGTCGTTCTTAGGGAACCATCCTTGGGACCCGTTTTTGGCATCAAAGGCGGAGCAACGGGCGGTGGCTTTTCACAAGTACTTCCCATGGAGGACATCAACCTTCATTTTACGGGTGATTTTTCGGCTATTGAAAAAGCGCACAATCTACTGTCAGCTTTGATTGACAACAACTTACAAAACAAAACGAATAATCTGGGTATCGATGCTCGCACTGTTGCTTGGAAACGCGTGATGGACATGAATGATCGTTCTTTGCGCAATATCGTTGTTGGTTTGGGCGGAACCACCTCTGGAATACCAAGAGAAACAGGATTTGATATTACAGCAGCCTCTGAAATAATGGCCATTCTTTGTCTATCCAAGGATATAAACGATTTAAAAACAAGATTGGGGAACATTTTTGTTGGCTACACCTTTGATAAAACTCCGATTTATGCCAGAGATTTAAAAGCCCAAGGAGCGATGACTGCTTTACTGAAAGACGCCATCAAACCAAATTTAGTGCAAACCATTGAAGGGAATCCTGCTATCATTCACGGTGGACCTTTTGCCAACATTGCGCAAGGAACCAACTCCGTTATTGCCACAAAAATGGGCATGACTTTTTCGGACTACACGGTGACCGAGGCAGGATTTGGCTTTGATCTGGGTGGTGAGAAATTTTTGGACATCAAATGTCAAAGTGCGGAATTAAAACCTGAAGCGGTTGTGCTAACGACTACCATCCGTGCCTTGAAATACCATGGCGGAGCCGATTTGAAAAATTTAACGACGCCCGATGTTGTGGCCTTAAAACTAGGTTTACCAAATTTAGAGAAACATTTGGAGAACGTTTTAAAATTCAACATCACCCCTATTATCGCTATTAATAAATTCACTTCGGATAGCGACGAAGAAATAGAATTGATTCGTCAATTTGCAAGGGATGCCAATATTCAATTTGCCGTAGCAGATATTTGGGCACTTGGAGGAAAAGGTGCCTTGGAATTAGCACAATGTGTAATAAATGTCGTTGAGGAAGGAAAATCTGATTTTCAACCTTTGTATCAATGGAATTCACCTGTAACTGAAAAAATTGCGAAAATTGCGAAAGAAATCTACGGCGCGAATCACGTTGAATATGCTTCTCTCGCAAAAGCTCATTTGAAACGAATCGATGATTTGGGGTTGAACGGTTTACCAATTTGCATGGCGAAAACCCAAAAATCCTTGTCGGACAATCCCGATATCTTGGGGCGACCAAAAGATTTTACCATTACCGTGCGCGAAATTGAAATTGCGGTTGGAGCTGGTTTTTTAATTCCAATCACAGGAACCATGATGCGTATGCCTGGTTTGCCCCCACATCCAGCCTCAGAGGGAATTGATGTCACGGATGATGGAGAAATCATTGGTTTATTTTAAACTATTTACCTCCTAAATAATTGATTATCTATTATTTATTAATCCAGCTACTTTGGTATTCATGTAACAATCCATAAATATTATATAACACTTTACCTTTTCATTCTGCTCATCTTTGTTGTATTATATGAATTACACCTCGTAAAACACACAAAATGAGATCTCAAAAAAAATGGATTACTTTTGCCCTTTCAACATTGGTGCTTTTGGCATTAGGATGTAAAAAGACAAACAACAATACCGTTTCTACCAATCCAAAACCCAATAACATTGTCCTTCAAACTACCGTTCAACCCACCGTTTCGCTAGCAGGAGTGAACAATTTCGCTGTCATTGCTGGTGCTGCTGTTACCAGTACAGGTCCAACCGTAATTACTGGAGATTTGGGTTTAAGTCCTGGAACTTCCATTGGTGGTTTTCCACCCGGAATTTTAAATGGAACCCTGCACATTAGTGATACGATTGCCAGTCAAGCCAAACTGGATTTAACGGCCGCCTTCAATGACGCAGCTGGCAGGGTTGCTACCGACATGGTCACCTTATCCGGCAACATCGGCGGACTCACGTTGACACCAGGACTTTACAAATCAACTTCCTCTTTGGCTGTTTCATCTGGCGATGTAACGTTTGACGCGTTGGGAAATGCCAATGCCGTTTTCATTATCCAAATTGCATCAACACTTACCACTACGCCTGGACGCAAAGTGATTTTAAGCGGTGGCGCTCAAGCTAAAAATATTTTTTGGCAGGTGAGTAGTTCCGCTTCTTTTGGAACGACAACTGAATTTAAAGGAACTGTTATGGCGCTTGAGTCCATCACCTTTGATACTGGTGCTACACTGGATGGTAGAGCACTTGCGCGAACCGGCTCCGTAACCATGGATGCAAATACTTTTGTTTTGCCCTAACCAAATTAATACCATGCATGATAAAAGCCATCTGATTTAATCAGATGGCTTTTCTTATGTTTTTTTAAATCAGGTAATTATATAAATCTAAAAGGTAATTGTATAACATAAAGACCTACAATCCTCTGCACCTTTGCAAGGCGAAACTACATTCGCAGACAAAAACAATAACATGAAAAGAAGTATACACTTTTCCCTATTAATTTCATTGATAGTGATTTTGCCCCTTCAGAATTGGGCACAGACCATTAATTTGGGTGCTGCAGCAGACTACGTCCTTTATTCAACAGATGGCGCGGTTACTAATTCCGGAATAACTCATCTTACAGGAAATGTAGGAACAAACAATGGTTCAAGCACAGGGTTTGGTAATGTAAACGGTGGCATGCACGATGGTGATGCTTCCAGTATTCAAGCGGCAGCCGATATCTTGGTTGCCTACGGACAATTAAACGCTGCAACGCCAACAAATTACCCTGCTCCGTTGTTAGGCAATGGTCAAATCTTATTTTCTGGCGTAAACAATATATCTGCTCCAGCTACTTTAAATTTAAATTTGATTTTGGATGCCCAGGGAGATCAGAATGCTGTCTTTATCTTTCAAATTCAAGGTGCATTTTCAGCCAGTGCAGGCTCCTCTATCCAATTGATCAACGGCGCTTTGGCGTGCAATGTATATTGGAAAGTAGAAGGTTTGGTGAGTCTGGCATCCGGAACCTCTTTTAAAGGAACCATCTTAGCCAACAATTCAGCTATTATGATGAATACAGGTGATACTTTGGAAGGACGAGCCTTGGCGATTGCTGGTGCGGTAACTGTGGATGGTATTCATGCCTATACACCCATTGGCTGCGGAAGTCCGATGCTAACAGGACCACAAGCACCCGACTTGGGAGCTGCAGCCTGTTATGCAATTTTTTCAACGGATGGTGCAGTAGTGAATACAGGAATTTCCACTATTACAGGTGATGTAGGCAGTAACAACGGTTCTGTCTCCGGTTTTGATCCGTTATTGGTTTCTGGAGAAATCCACGCCATTCCTGACGGTTCAACTGCCGCCTGCGCTGCCGATTTACTCGTTGCATACAATTACTTAAACACCTTACCTGTTGATATTGAATTACTATACCCCGCTCAGTTTGGGAACAATTTGGTTTTAACACCACATACTTATTTAATGGGCGGAGCTGCAACGTTTACAGATTCACTTTACTTGGACGGACAAGGAAATCCAGACGGAGTGTTTGTGATTCGCATTGCAGGAGCCATGTCCACAAGCACCTATTCTAAAGTGATTTTAACGAATGGTACACAAGCCAAAAATGTATATTGGCAAATTGAAGGCGCTGTAGACATCAATGATTACTCTGTTTTTAATGGAAACATTATTTGCAACAATGCTGCTTTGGGCTCAATTGCAACGGGAGTTGAATTAAATGGTCGAGCGCTTACGACTGCTGGTGCTTTATCAACTGCCGCGATGAGCGCTTTACCAACCAACGTTCCTGCAAACTGCGTGACACTGAACGTTGCAACTTTGACAGATTTGAATACCTCTTTCATCGTCTATCCCAATCCGTTTACGGCCGGCATCACAATTGAAACGGAGAATTTTACATCTGGACAGAATTTCCAGTTATCCATAGCAAACACATTGGGTGAGGAAGTCTTAAAAACCAAGATTACGAAAGCATCTACAAAATTGAAAACCGATAGCTTACCTTCTGGTTTCTATTTTTATACCATTATAGCGAATGAACAAATCATTCAAACGGGTAAATTGATGGCCAAATAGTGCAACGATTAACCTATTGAATCCTATGGTCTTTCCGAAGGATTCTTTTGTTTTTTGCTACAATTTATATTCCTTTCATTCATTTTTGAGCTGAAAAACGGTGAATTGATAAACGAATTAAAAACAATCCCAATGAAAAAAACAATGATATTTTTTGCCGTACTACTGACTGCTGCCTGTTCAGCAAAGGATCCGAGTGATATTGATCCCACTTTGAAAACAAACACTGAAACGACCAAAAAAATAAAGGAAGCCCAATCCGAAAATATAGAATTAGAAGCCATCGATGGCGAATTGGATTCACTCATTCAAACTCTCAAATAACGATGAAAAAATTATTAATTATTGCTTTACTATTGATGAATTCTATAGTATTTGCTCAAAAAGGACATTCTGAAAATAAAGGCAATAAGGGAAACCACGATCGCCCTCAAAAACAAGAACATCACTTGAATCAGGAGAGAGGTCATGGGAAATCGAATAAAACCAACATTGTATTTTTCGTCCAACAAGGAAAAGGACATAATAGATATCCGGGCAAAAAAGGTCGGGAAAATCATTCCTATCCATCAAAGAATCATGAGAAAAAAAGAATGAAAGTTTACAATGGTCCAGGAAATCATAGCAACCGTTTTAACGGAAATGCTAGTGAATTGAAACATAGAAAAGAACATCAAAAATCACATTACCGCAACGATCGACCAAATTTCATGTATCTCTACGTCAACACACCTGGCTTTTATTCCACCAGCAATTACGGTCATTGGCGATCGCAACAAGCCCACAATAAACACAAAAATTATCATCCAAGTTTTGAATTCCAAGCTGTTGAGGGGTTTAACTTTCTTATAGTACGAAACCGATTTTTGTTTGAAGAAACGAATATCAAAATTTTATCAATTCGCACTCAGCTAGAGGAAAAAAGGAGTTCTGGTAGTATTACCATTGTTCAGTACAACAATACACTTCGTCAAGTCGTTGTACTCGAACAACGCAGAGCAGCTTTGGAAATCAATTTGGTGCTTTGAGTAAAACGTCTTCTCCAGCAGAAGACGCTTTTTATTTGCTCATATCGCTTAACAATAGCAAATCGTCTGCATATTGATAGCCTATGACTTTTTTAACCAACTTGCCTTTGCCATTAATAAATAACAAGGTTGGATAGGCTTGCACCGCATAGGCCCGAGAAACAAATGCTCCATCTGCATCTTTTTCTGCATCAATTTTTAGGTTGATAAATTTTTTATTGTATGCCGTTCCCACTTTCTCTTCCTGAAAGGGTCCTTTTGCCATGGCTTTGCACGGTCCGCACCAAGAAGTATGCACGTCTATAAAAATCAATTTTCCTGTTTTGGTCGCCAAAGCCTTTGCAGAATCCAATGAGATTGTAGCGAAATGAATTCCCTTTCCGTCATCCGTTTGTGACTGATTTTCTCGCTGAACAAAACCAAAACAACAAACGATTAAAACTAGGATGGCGATACTGACGATTGTATTTTTCATATTATCAATTTGTATTCGAAAGTAAGCTTTTCAATTGTACCTTTTCCGACTATTGAAAAACCTTAACTTTTATTTACTTTTAGTGGCAAGAAACGTTCCAAAATGTTCAACTTATCTTTTTCTTCCGATTACCCAGAAATTCAAACGATTCAAGACTTCCTGCTTCAGCTCGAAAAGCGAGAAGAAATTGCCCTTCAAACCTCTGGTTCTACCGGCATTCCGAAGAAAATAACATACGCTTCGTCTCAACTGTTGAATTCCGCGGCTAAAACCAATGCATTCTTTCATCTAACGGAATCAACATGTGCGCTGCTGTGCATGAGTCCTAATGTAATTGCTGGGAAAATGATGCTGGCGCGTGCCTATCTTGGTAATTATAATTTGCAAATTCTAGCACCTTCCAAACGACCTCTTCAAACCGTAAAAGAACCAATTGATTTCGTCGCCATGGTCCCTTTGCAGTTGAGCGAAAGTCTCCAACACGATTTACAAAAACTAAAATCCATTCGAACCATTTTAATTGGCGGAGGTCCTATTCCGGCCAACTTGGAAGATGTGTTGCGGGAAAACAAACTAACCGTTTACCACAGTTTTGGCATGACCGAAACCGTTTCACACATCGCTTTGCGAAAAGTTGGATTTGAAAACCAAGACGATTTTCAAGCTTTGCCAGGTATCACTTTTTCGGTAAAGGAAGATCAATTGGTCATCCATGCGCCTGACTTGAAAATTGAAGCACTAGAAACCAATGATTTGGTTGAATTAGTATCCCCCACTTCCTTCAAATGGTTGGGACGAAAAGATTTTGTCATCAATTCTGGAGGCTACAAATTGCTACCGGAATTGTTGGAAAACCGTTGGTCAAAATTCTTACAAGTACCGTTTTTCCTTTGGAAAGAAGAAGACGCTAAATGGGGTGAAAAATTGGTTTTATACCTGGAAGGCAATGCTTGGCCGTCCTTTTCAGAAACGGCTTTGTTGGAAGAATTTCAAAAACACGAATTGCCAAAAGTGTACTATTTGTGTCCTGTTTTCGTTACAACAGAAAGTGGAAAAGTGAACCGAATAGAAACGACAAAAATGGAATTAAAAGAAACGCGTGAAACAGCATTTTGACAATTTAGGATTGCCCTCTACAGCCAATCAAGCTGACGTGAAACGGGCCTACCGAAAATTGGCCATGCGTTTGCACCCCGATCGAAACCCCGATCCGCGTGCGGCAGGTTTGTTTGCCGAATTGCAAAATTCCTACGAAACGTTGCTTGCGTTTTTGGATCCAACTCGTCCGAAAATAGCTCCAACCGTTGCAACAGCGAAAAAACAGAAAACCAAAGAAGAAAGAGTTGCCCAAGCTAAAAAAAGATACGAGGACCAGAAATTGAGGGAGAAAAAAGCGAACGATTCATATTTTGCACAATTGACGAAAGGAAATAAATGGAAAATTTATCGAGTTGGAACCGTGTTGTGCACTCTTTTGTCTTTCGTCCTACTACTCGACTTGGTTTTGCCTGAAACACAAGAAAAAGACTCAATAACAGGTATTACAATGAAAGAGTCTGGCGGTTTGTCTACTGCTTACGTTCACCCGATTTATCTCGAAAACACAGGGAAACTTCAAATTGAAAAAGGATTCCACAGTGATTTTCAAAATTACCCTGATGTATATGTGATAAAAACGCCTATTTTCCATTTGGTAAAGGAAATTGTTCATCCTGTAGAAGATGAATTGAAATCCTACACACTGGATTGGACTATTTTTTCTCAGATTTATTGGGTAATACTATTTTTTCTACTGCCATTCGGCATCTTTTTTTATTGGGAAAAATCGCCTCGTTTTACGTTTTTGTATCACTTCAGCTTGTATCTTATTTTCCCGTTGGCGATACTGTTCCTCTCGCAAGAAAACAGATGGCTTCACTTAATTTCTTTGGGTTTTCTCTAGAATTATCCTTTTTTCAAGGCACGAGCCATGTCGCGTTTGTCGTCTTTTTCTTTCAAGTCGTCGCGTTTATCGTGCAGTTTTTTTCCTTTCGCACATGCAATGTCAATTTTCGCCCACCCTTTATCACTCAAGAATATTTTTAAAGGCACAATGGTATTTCCTTTGTCCTTCATCCATTTTTCCAGTTTTTTGATTTCTTTTTTATTCAGCAACAACTTTCGATCGCCTCTAGGTTTGTGGTGAAAAAAAGAGGTGTTTTCGTAGTCGTTTATGAACATATTTCGAATCCAAACTTCCCCTTTGTCATAAATGCAATATGCTTCCAAAATACTGGCTTTGTTGTTGCGAAGACTTTTTATCTCCGTTCCAGAAAGAACCATTCCAGCCGTGAAAGTCTCCTCGAGATGGTATTCAAATCGGGCGCGTTTATTTTTTATGTTGATTTTGGATTTTTCCATTTTACTTTTGGGCAGCCAATAACTGATTTTTGTCTGTTCGTGTTATTCCTAAATAAAAGCATGCAATACAACCGACCATAAACAAATGGCTGATGTCATCTTTGTTTAGAAAACGATGAAGATTAATTTTCAATCCAAAAAACAATGCTGACGGAAACAAGACCAATACACCGAGAGCAATATAATTCATTCCAGCAAAGCCTTTTTTAAACAATTGAATGCCCATGTAACCACAGAAAATTATGTAAGCAAAACTGGTATCAATCGCTACAAAAACAAATTTTCTAGTGGCCAATGCCAAGGAAATCATCAACAAAGACTTAATGACAACAAAGCGCTTCAGGTGGATTCTTTGTTTTTCGTTGGGCCAGATGGAAATCATAGCAAAGGATGAAAAAATACCTGCCGTTACTCCCAAAGTCCAACTTGGAAATTTCCCGTAAATTCCGGCGTAATGAAAAAACAAATGTCCTAACCCACCAAATATCATGGATATTCCCAAAATCAGGTAAAATGTTTTCCAATAATTCTCAAAAATCGTTTGATATCTTTTCAACTGAAAAAAAGCAAAAAAAGAAAAGCTCGCAATTAACCAATTGGTTAACAAAGCTATAGGTTCTTGCAAGTGCAAGTTGAATAAATCAAAATGTATGATTTCCATTACTCTCCATTTTTTGGAAGCACAAATATACACGTAAAGCAGTAAGTACTAAAGCCAATAAAGTAAAAACTTAAAGATACTTTTCAGCCACGAAAGAAGGTTCGGAAGCAAGAATGATTAAATTTGACCAAATGAAAATTCCTTCTAAATACATAGACGAAGCGGTCGATCAACTTTCTTCCTTGCCAGGGATTGGAAAAAAAACTGCCTTGCGATTGGTACTCAACATGCTGAATCGCAGCGAGTCGGAAATTGAGCGATTTTCGCAAGCCTTTGTGGAAATGAAACAAAAGGTAAAAAAATGCAAATCCTGTGGCAACATCTCAGATGCCGATTTGTGTACTATTTGTGACAATCCTGCTCGTGACAAAACTCAAATTTGCGTGGTTGAAGACATTCGGGATGTCATGGCTTTGGAATCGACCAATTACTTCAAAGGAATTTACCATGTATTGGGTGGAATTATTTCTCCAATGGATGGCATCGGACCCGCTGATTTGAACATTCCTTCCTTGCTGGCAAAATTGGAAAAAGGCGAAGTCCAAGAAATTATTTTTGCCTTGAGTGCCAATATGGAAGGCGATACCACCAATTTTTATTTGTTCAAGAAAATGGCTCCTTTTCACGTTACAGTAACATGTCTTTCCCGAGGAGTTGCTATCGGGACAGAATTACAATACGCTGATGAACTGACACTTGGTCGTTCACTTATCAACAGACAGCCCTTCAAATTGAATGAATAAATTGACTTTGAATTAGGGTTGATTTTCGTATTATTGTAAAAACAATTAAACTATTATATTATGATTAAAGAGTTCAAGGCATTTATCATGCGCGGAAATGTGGTTGATTTAGCGGTTGCAGTAATCATTGGTGGAGCATTTAGTGCGATCATTGGTTCATTGGTTGCAGACGTTATCACCCCCTTAATTTTAAAACCAGCCTTGGAAGCGGCGCACGTTGACAAACTAGAAAATCTTTCTTGGAACGGCGTTCTATATGGAAAATTCATGGGTACCGTAATTAATTTCTTGGTAGTTGCCTTTTGTATCTTTTTGATGATCAAAGGCATGAACAAGTTCAAAAAACCAGAAGAAGCACCTGCACCAGCAGCACCTGCAGGACCAACACAAGAAGAATTGTTGGCTGAAATCAGAGACTTATTGAAGAAATAAACAAACAATATTACTTGAAAGGAGTTCTTTGGAGCTCCTTTTTTTATTTGTATTTGTTCAAATCAAAAAAAACTGTAATTTCGTCAGCAATAGCGCCCTGCGCTTGAAAAGTAGTATTAAATGAAAAACTTTACGTCAACGATTACATTATGACCAGCATTTTTGTTGCCAAATTAGATTTTGGTGTCGACAATCCACAACTATCAGCCCTTTTTGAAACATACGGCCGAGTGAACAAAGCCACCGTGGCAATGGACAGAGAAACAGGGAAATCAAGAGGATTTGGTTTTGTCGAAATGCCGGACGATGGCGAAGCTCAAGAAGCAATTAAAAATCTAGATGGATCTTTGGTGAACGGACGCCCCATCGCTGTAAAGCAAGCGGAAGATCGTTCCAACTCACGACCAACACCACGACCTGCTGGAGAGGCTCCTAGAAGAGATTCTCGACCCAATGAAGGTGGTTTTTCAGCTCCGCGCGAGTTTTCTCGACCCAATTCGGATGATGCTCCTGCCCCTTTCGTACCTGAAATCAAAAAAGAAGTTCGCAACAAAGTGACGAAAGCCCCTCCCATTCGTGAAAATGAAGGGCCAAAGTCGAAGAAAATGGAGGCGTACCGCAAAAGTGGTAAAGACAGTGTTCAATTTGACGACGACGACGATTTTGACGAAGAAATCGATTTGTTTGGTCGGGATGAAGACGACGAGTTGGACGAAGATTACAGCAAGTACCTTGTCAACGCATCCGACGATGATGATGAAGATTACGACGACGATGATGAGTACGAAGACGACGAGGAATACGAAGACGACGAAGATTAATCAATTACGAATTATTCAATTGAGAATTACGAATTATTAACGTGTTCAAGCGTAATTCGTAATTCAAGAATTTGTAATTTTACCATACTGGGGTCGTATTGGATTTGACAGCGATCGAGGTAGATTAGTGTCAGCATGCAGAGCGTTGGGGTGAAGCTCTTAAATATCTTGCCTCAAACTATAATTGACAACACGTCATACGCACTTGCTGCTTAATTAACTGAATGTTAATTGGCTTAATCTCAGTGAAGTATAGTAACTAAGACAAGTACTCTCGCAAAAGTTCCGATCATTAACTTTTGCATTTGAGAGTTCAAACTTTTGATCTAGGACTTGTGATGATTCTAAGCAAGCCCGAAACTCAGAATCTAAGTTGTGAATTTGGGTGTTCTTGTCCGTTTCACAATCGAAAAATAATCAAGAAATAAGCATGTAGAAAGCTAGAATGCACATTGTTTGGACGAGGGTTCGAAACCCTCCGACTCCACTGAAAGGGAGAGCTCTAAATTTTCAAAGAGTTTTCCCTTTTTTATTTCCCCAAAAGCCCCGTCAATACTAAGCATCAGACGAAGTACCTCATTGATTCGCGGGGTTCGACATTTTTCATTTTCGATTTCGAAGTCAAGGGGAAAGATAGCTTTCAAAATTTGCTGTTTCCCCAGTACAGTAGCGGCTTTGTAGGGGTTCGACATTTTTGAAAAAACATTGACACCTTTTTTTAAAAATTTGGTGATTTGCAATTTATTCGACGACATGGTATACAACCTGTTTTCCAAAAAATTCAGTTCGTCTTTGTAACGTTTATTCATAGATTGAAAGGCATCTTGATCAACAACTCCATCTATTAACATATCTTGAAGATTGCTTATTCTTTGCTTTTGCTTTTGGATGGATTTCTTTAAATTTTGCAAGTCACTTGTGTTGTCTTTTTCGTTTTGTTCATATATGTGCTTAACGAGCTCCTCATAAAGTCTAGTAACACCTTTTTTAAATTTGAATTGATCTAGCACTTCTTCCATCAGTTGATTTGCATTTTCGGCTCTAAATCTCTCGTTGGTGCATTCGTTGCAATGATAGTAGTAATATTTCTTACCCATTTTGCCTCTTGAGCCGCTGCCGGTCATTTTAGCCTGACATTTTGAACAACGTACAACCCCTCGTAGTGGCAAGTTATCCAAACGGGTAATTGATTTTGGCATGTTTCTTTCCATCAAATTCTTTTCCAATAAAGCCTGAACTTTATAGAATAGTTTTTCACTAATTATTCCTTTGTGAATTCCGTCAATAATTTCCATTGGTTCTTCACCTTCAGCTGGCACAACAACTTTGCCCATATAGACTTGATTGCGCAGAATTACAGAAGAGCCATTGCAACTAATTTTAAACCCCTTCAAATTTAATTCATCTCGAATCTCAGCCTGAGTGCGACCTTTTGCTACTTCACTAAAAAGATACTGAATATGTTTTGCATCACCTGAAGCAACAATAAGAGGTTTATTGCTTTCATCTCTTGTGTTTCGATATCCTCTAGGAGCTTTTCGCGATAATCGACCAGACTTGAGAGCCGCTCGTACCCCACCTCTGATTTTAATCGACCTTCTGTCATTATCGATTTCAGGCATAGCCAAGTACAAAGCTAAAATTGCTTTATTCTCAGGAATGCTAATATCGATAGGCTGCTCAATGGCTTTAACTTCAATGTTAAATTTCTTGAGATTTCTAATTTCGATTAATGCATCCGTAATATTTCGCGAAAATCGATCCCAAGAAGTGAAAAGGATAAAATCTACGCTATTTTTATTCGCACGGACAAATTGCAATAATTTTTTCCACTCCGGCCGATCAAAATTTTTCGCCGAATGGTCTTCTTTGAAAACTTGTACAATTTCTATTTCATTATTTGCACAATGTTTTCGTAAGGATTCTTCTTGAATCCCTAAAGAATAACCTTTCGCTTGTTCATCACTCGAAACACGAGCCATTATTATCGCCTTCTTCATTCTTGCAATTTTTAATCGTTTGTACAGTGATTTCAGCCAATTTTGAAATAAAAGATGCTATCATTTGTGCTTCTTTATCATTGTAACGGCTTCCATCAGATTCTAAAATCTCTTTGCATTTATTCAATTTCAACACGACATTCTAAGATGTCTTCCACTTCTGCTTTTCAGATAGTTTCAGTTGTATTCACATGGCCTGATTTATTCAGTACCTTATATTATTTTTCGTTTTTCTTTGCGCTCACAATAAACCACTCGACCATTCTCTGTTTTCACAATAATGTCTTCGTATTTATTCCTTAACATTAACTCACTCAAGCGTTTCGAATCATCTATAACCTCTTGTTTAGTCAAGATAATTTTCTCTGCTTTTTGGCTCCCATCTTGACAAATATTAATTTCAACAGATTTTACTCCATCTTCCTTCATAGCATTCAAAACTTGAACTTCGCCTTCACTCAAAATCCCCATAATTAAGGATTCCTCTTCCCCTAACTCTCCCACCAATTCAGCAATTATTTCATTAACAGAAATAGTGATATGAGAATTATAAAACAATTTACGCCAACCTTCTTGCTCCATTAAATATTCAATCTCATTGATCTTGAACGGCACAACTTGACCTTCGGTATCAATTAAGAAACTATATTGATTTCTCATTAACAAAACATCCATTGCAATGACTTGGAGCATGTTTAATTCAAAATTTTTAACTGATTGTGCAAACTCGTTTGATTGCATATACAATAGCACCATATCTCTCTGACTTTCATGGGTCAAAGCCAAAATGGTTTGTTCAATTGTTTCTTTATTTAGTTCATTTATTTCAGCTTTAATTATGAGGATTTCTTTCGTTTTATTAATTGCATCCAAGGAAATATCAAATTGACGGAACTTTTGAATCATTTTCATCCAAATTGATTCTACCAAATCAAACTTTTTTCTTTTTCTTGGGTCATGATCGCTAAGTAAAAGTCCTTTCTTCTCCCAATAATTCAATATCCGCGCATTTAGCCCAATATCTCCTATAGAATATTTGGGCTCATTTATGGCTTTGTATATATCGGGATATTCTGTAGCAAGCTCTTTTCCGTTTGCCAATAGTTTTATCAAATCCCGCTCTTGTCCTTTAGTCATGATACAAATATACAATTAATTACATATACTATTTTGATTACATATATGTAATGTTTAAATTTGTATTATGAAAACATGTACACTAATCGAGTGCGAAGAACAAATAGAAGGCAGATCTGACAAAAAGTTCTGTTGCGATAATCATCGTTCAAAGCATAATGACCGAATAAATAAAGAGTTTTTTAGTCAAATGACAGTGCGATTGAACAATACAAAGGCCACTTACAAATGCCTTCAAACACTATATGCTCAATCCAATAGCGTAAATCCAATCGGTATCGATCAGATGTACTCAAATAAATTTAAACAAGACATCTTTTATGTTTTGAGAACCGATACTTCAGATTTGAAAGCAAAATGGTTTTTTATTGAAGACTATGGTTATCGTCAAATTAATGATAAAGAATTTTTAATTACTAAAATAGATAAAAAATGATCGGAGAAGAAATTAGCAGAATAAGCCCACTCAATAATACTGGACAAATATCAAAAGGCAATAATGGCTTTAACATAATACCTGCAATATTGTTTATGGCTACTATTACAATTGTTGCTATTGTAATTACCTCAATCAAAGAAAAAGATCGGGAAAAGAGAACTGAATAAGTTTCAATCCAAAAACGGTCGGTTTTATATCTATTGTATAATTGTACAATACAAAGCCCACATTTAAATGTCTGCAATTTGAATTCTCCTTAACCATAAATTCATTAAAGGCTGGTACCACAATGGTTTTAATTCACGAAAAACAAGAAGCTGATAGGCTAAAAAACAAATTGATTTTTCAAAGTCTAACATTTATAGCCGATTATAATCGGCTTTGTCCGTTTCCTTATGTTTATAAACGGCCACTTTTGGATTATTTGAGAAAATAAGGTGCAATGTTAAAATCCAAATCCTTTAATGACTAATTGTTATGTTAAAAACAAAAGTACTTAGGATAAACTGTCAATGTTGCAAGCAATCTTATAATAGAATTAACTCATAGGTGTGTATTTTAACTTCAAAAATCAGATTTAAAATGCAGTGACTTATTTTTCCATGTATTTTTGCCAGGTTACCAATACAAATTTTGATTTGGCATTTTCCGTGAGTTTTAAAAAACCATATTCGTAACAAAACAGATAGGCTTTCCCTTCTTTGTTGCGCCAGAAATGTGTGAAAAATTTTGGATTGAAACCTGCTTCCAACAATATTTCTTCCCGAACCGTGGATTTTCCTGCTTTGTTGAATTTTCGCAAGATCAATCGGTTTTTCTTGAGCTGGGCATCTACGTTTTTGAAAAAGGTGTTTTCGTTTTCTTTGTTTTTGGTATAGTGGTAGTTGGATTTGCAATAATCGTCGCAGAATTTTTTACCTACTCTTCCCGTAAGCGGCTTTTGACAGTTGATACATGTTTTTATATTTTCCATTTTTTGCCACGAATTACCACGAATCACACATTCTTACCGTAGAATTAAACGTTTAAATCTACGGTTAAATTTGGAAACAAAAACGACTTAGGTGTTCTTTTATTGAAATTTTAGCAAAATGGACAATCGTAAATCAATCACATTAAAGCATTTATTAATTGCGGATTCTAAATGTATTGGCATCCAATTTCATCCCGACAAAGTGATTCAAGCTTTGCTAAAGGAATTGCCCAACATCAAGTGGAGTAAGGAGTTTAGCTTGGCTTATGTGCCCAACACCAAAGACAATTTAAACTTGATTTATCAGAAATTTAGAGGAGTTGCTTGGGTAAATACGAATTACTTCTTTGCTCATAGACGACTCAACAATGACAACGAAGAAATCAACGTGGATTGGTTCCGAAAACGTAAATTACCTTTAGGCTATAGACCTTGTCCAGAGGAATATTTGCTCAAATTGGAATTGAAAAGGTATGCCAGCAATACGGCAAAAACCTACATAAATTGTTTTGAAAAATTCATCAATGCGCAGACAGAAGCGGATTTATTGCGCTTAGACGAGCAAGATGTGCAGAAGTATCTTCAGAAATTGATTCAAGAAAAGAAGTCGAATTCGTATGTGAATCAGATGATTAATAGCATTAAGTTCTATTATGAAGTGGTGAAACAAATGCCGAATCGGTTTTATAGTGTAGAGCGACCATTTAAGGAGCATACCTTGCCCAAAGTACTTTCAAAACAAGAAGTAAAGGATATTATTGATGCGACATCGCATATTAAACACAAGTGCTTATTGAGTTTAATGTATTCATCAGGTTTGAGAATTGGGGAATTGCTAGCCTTGAAACCCGAAGACATTGACAGTAAACGAATGTTGGTTCGTGTAAACCAAGGTAAATGTAAACGAGATCGATTGACTTTGTTATCGGAAAAAGTTTTGTTTGATTTACGTATTTACTTCAAACAACACAAACCGAAGAATTGGTTGTTTGAGTCACCGGATGAAGCGAAATATAGCGCCAGTAGTGTTCAAAAAATCATCAAAAAAGCAGCAATAACCGCAGGAGTAAAAAAACATGTCAACCCGCATATGTTTCGCCATAGTTTCGCTACGCACCTATTGGAAGCTGGCACGGATTTGCGGTATATTCAAACCTTGTTGGGACACAAATCCAGTAAGAC
>Ga0172380_10000168_pt1 | contig 141206 bp, 129 predicted proteins | sample Leawe162metaG_FD_119747 | JGI IMG/M metagenome (GOLD analysis project Ga0172380, IMG submission 119747) | Leachate microbial communities from a municipal landfill in Southern Ontario, Canada - Leachate well 162 metaG | ecosystem: Engineered > Solid waste > Landfill > Unclassified | place...
CCAGCGCCCCCCGCCAGCCCTTGTTGATCGCGTTGTTCAGCGCGGTGCCGATGAACAGCGTAAAGGCGATCCAGGTCGGAAACCCCAGTGCCGCTGACCAGATGCCGACCAGCAGCGAGTCGAGCCGGGCGCTCGACAATTCGACTTTGAGCGGATCGCTGGCGATCCGGGCGCGGTAGTAAACCAGGTGGGGATAAATCAGGAACTGCAACATCAGCAAGCCCCATGCGGCGAGACCGTAGCCCTGCCCTTGCATATGCACGCCGATGGCGGCGAACAGCGTGGCGAACGAGACAGTCCGTATCAGGTAGTAAGTGCGTACCAGCCAGAGGTGTTTCGGCTTAATCGCTTGTTGCCCCGCAGCACTCTCCCGTTTTCTCGGAGGCGAAGGGGAGTCGCTGCTGCCGGGAATGTTGCCGAACATCGGAAGAACCTTGTCGGTTAAGGATTGCCGGCGAGTTTACCATCGTTATGGCAACGGCAAGTCGATGACGGGACCTACAGTACCACCTGCGCTCCCAATTCAACCACGCGGTTGGCGGGCAGTTTAAAGAAGTTGGCGGCACTGCCGGCATTTCTGAACATGGCGATGAAAAGCTTTTCCTGCCAGAACCACATCTCCGATTCGAGGCTGGCAAACAGGGTTTCCCGGCCAAGGAAGAAGGTGGTGTCCATCATGTCGAAATCGAGTCCCTGCTCGGCGCACCAATCGAGCGCTTCGGGCAGGTTGGTTTCGTCCATGAAACCGTAGAACACTTTCACCCGCCAGAAGTGATACGGCAGCTTTTCCACGGTGACCCGCTGCCCCTCGGCGAGTCGAGGAATGTCCAAGACTTCGACGGTCAAAATGACGATCCTCTCGTGCAGCACCTTGTAGTGCTTGAGACTGTGCAGCATGGCCTTGGGCACGTCGTCCGGGTTGGGCGTCATGAACACTGCCGTGCCTGGGACGCGGCTGATCCCATCCTGGCCGAGGCTGTCGAGAAAGGGCTTGAGAGCGATCGCGTCTTGGACTTGCCGCTCGTTGAGCAGCTGCCGGCCGCGTTTCCAGGTAACCAGCACGATGAAGATGCCGAGACCGAAAACCAGCGGAAACCAGCCGCCGTCAGCGATCTTGATGGAGTTGGCGGAGAAGAAGGCGAGATCGATGAGCATGAACGGCAACGCGCCGAAGAAAGCCCGCCAAGGACTCCAGCCCCACAACCAGCGTGTCACGCAGTAGGCCAGGATATTGGTGATGAGCATGGTGCCGGTCACGGCGATGCCGTAGGCGCCGGCCAGTCTGGTCGAGGAACCGAAACCGATCACCAGCGCGAGCACCGCAATCAGCAGCAGCCAGTTGATGCCGGGCAGGTAGATCTGGCCGATCTGCTTGTCCGAGGTATGCTGCACTTCGACACGCGGAGAATAACCGAGACGCACCGCTTGCTGGGTTATCGAGAAGGCGCCGGATATCACCGCCTGCGAAGCGATCACGGTCGCCGCCGTCGCCAAGGCAACCAGCGGGTAGAGCGCCCACTCGGGCGCCAGCAGGTAGAACGGATTTTCGATGGTCTTGGGATCGTGCAGCAGCAATGCGCCCTGGCCAAAATAGTTGAGGACCAAGGCCGGCAGCACCAGGTAAATCCAGGCCAACTGGATGGGCAGACGGCCAAAATGGCCCATGTCGGCATATAGCGCTTCGCCGCCTGTCAGCACCAGCACCACGGCACCCAGCGAAAAAAAGCCGATGGCAGGATTCTGCAACAGGAAAGACAAGCCTTTCAGCGGGTTCAAGGCGCCGATGACACTCGGCTCGACGGCGATGTTGATGACGCCCAGAACGGCCAGTACGGCAAACCATGTCATCATCACCGGGCCGAACATGGCGCCGACGCTGCCGGTTCCCCGGCGCTGAAGCAGGAACAGGCCGACCAGCACCGACAGCGTGATCGGTATGACATAGGGTTTGAAAGCGGGCGTGGCCACTTCCAGCCCTTCCACCGCCGAAAGCACCGAAATCGCCGGCGTGATGGCGCCGTCGCCGTAGAACAGGGCCGCGCCGAACAGGCCCAGGGTGATGATCACGTTGCGCCGTCGCGAATGAGTTCCGGTATTGCGCAACGCCAGCGCCATCAGCGCCATGATGCCGCCTTCGCCTTTGTTGTCCGCCCGCAGGATGAAGGAGACATACTTGAGGGTGACCACCAGCATCAGCGACCAGAAGATCAGCGAGAGTATGCCGAGCACATTGTCCGGCGTGATCTGCAGCGGATGGTGAATGCTGACGAACACTTCCTTGAAGGCATACAGCGGGCTGGTGCCGATATCGCCATAGACGACGCCGAGGGCGCCTACGGAGAGTGCGCCAAGTCTTGCTTTGCCGGGGTGCGACGAATCCATCGAAAATCCTTGCGCAAAGGTCCGCGGTTTGCGGGCAAAAAGTGCGGCGTTAGTGCGGTGTTCCTCTGGCAATCGTGAATGGGAAAGGAATTGCAGGCGGCATTTTACTGAATTTTTACACTCGCCCCCGCGACTTTTTCCAAAACTTTTAGAACCGGCCATCTAATATGAATGGCGAGGACATCTTTTCGCGGGAGAAAAACTGGGACATCGTCTATCTCGCCGGCATCGCATTGTCGTTCGGCCTGATCGCGGCACTCGCGCTCGGCTGCGGCCGCGTATCAGCTGGGGCGCGTCGCCCGAACCCGCCAGCTCGGGAGCTTCGGTGAGCCGCGGGTCAATATCCTCAAACTCAACCTGGCGCTCGACGCCCAAGGTTCGTAATTCACGCCAAGGCCTTTCCGCGCGCCGTTTGCTCGCGCATACTAGTGCCCGATGTTGGTTCTAGGGTACTAGTGCCCGATTCTGGTTCTAGGGTACTAGTGCCCGATGTTGGTTTTAGGGTACTACTACGGGCGGCCAGCGACGCCTCCGGCACCAACAAACACGAATAAGGGAAGAACATGCTGATCAACTGCGTTGCCTACCAAGAGGGTGAAAAACTCGCCGACATCCCTATCGCCGATATCAGCGAATACGTCTCCCGTCCCGATTGCTTCGTCTGGGTGGCTTTGCGCGACGCCACCGATGCGGAGTTGCAGGAAATGCAGATGGAGTTCAATCTCCACGAACTGGCGGTCGAGGATGCGCACCATGGCCACCAGCGACCGAAGATCGAGGAGTACGGCGATTCGGTTTTCGCTGTCATGCATCTGCCCGAAATGGACGACAACGGCGAATTGACCATCGGCGAAGTCAGCATCTTCGTCGGCAATAATTACGTTCTTTCCGTACGCAAAGGCAGCCCGCACGATTTCCTGGGGGTGCGCAGCCGTTGCGAGCGCGAGCCGAATCTGCTGCGTCAAGGGGCGGGATTCGTCTTGTACGCGTTGATGGACGCCGTGGTCGACCGTTACTTCCCGCTCGTCGATGCCCTGGAGTCGGAACTCGAAACCATTGAGGCGAAAATTTTCGTCAAGGGTTCGGCACGCGCGAACATCGAACGAATGTATGCGCTGAAGCGAAATGTCATGGTGCTCAAGCACGCGGTCGAACCACTCATGGAAGCCGAAAGCAAGCTCCACGGCGGTCGCGTGCCCCCCGTCTGCGGCAGCACCCAGGAGTACTTTCGCGATGTATACGACCATTTGGCGCGCATCAACGCTTCCATCGACACCATCCGCGACACCATCGGCACGGCGGTCCAGGTCAATCTCTCGATGGTCACCATCGAGGAGAACGAGACGACCAAGCGCCTCGCCGCCTGGGCCGGCATTTTCGCGGTAGCCACGGCTTTCGCCGGCATCTGGGGCATGAACTTCAAGAACATGCCGGAGTTGCAGTGGGAGTACGGCTACCCGGTCGCGTTGTGCTTCATTGCGGCGGTGTGCGGCTATCTGTTCCGGCGTTTCAAGCGATCCGGCTGGCTTTAAGCTCTGCAAGAATCTGCGTATGACCGACGGCCGCCCCGATCCCGCCCGACGAACGGCGGGCTTGCTCAGGTGGCTTCGGGCGCGTCGATCTCCAGCCGGTTGCGTCCGGCTTTCTTGGCGCGGTACAGCGCATCGTCGGCCCGATTCAGCGCGGCATCGGCAGCGGCATCGTCGGCATGCATGGCGGCGATGCCGATGCTCACCGTGACCGCGATGGTTTGGGCATCCTGCACGATTGGCGTTTCCGCCACCTTCAGGCGCAGTCGCTCGGCGAAGATGCTCGCCGCAGCCAGATCGGTACCGGGCAGCAGGATGGCGAACTCTTCGCCACCCATGCGGCCGACCGTATCGATCTTGCGCAGGCACTCGCGCATGATGGCGGCGCAGTGGATGAGTATGGCATCCCCAGTGGCATGGCCGTAGGTGTCGTTGATCCGCTTGAAGCGGTCCAGGTCGATCATCAACACCGAGACGCAATGCCTGTCGAGCCGCTGCAGGCGGGCCAGTTCCATTTCTATCCGGGAAATGAACAGGCGCCGGCTGGACACTCCCGTGAGGAAATCGGTGGCGGCCATTTCATGCAGTTCGGCTTCCATCCGCTTGCGTTCCGTGATGTCCCGCGCGATCGTCGAATAGCCGGCGACGCCCCCGCCACGGGCTTGGATCGGCGAAACCGTGAGCGAGACATCGATGCGCTGGCCATTCTTTGTCAAGCGCGCAGTTTCAAGATTGACTGCCGAACCCCCTGCCCCGATGCGTTCCAGCAATAACGCGTGTTCTTCCAGTTTCTCGGGCGGGACAATCAGCGCTGAATGCTGGCCGACCGCTTCCTCCGCCGAGTAGCCATAAACTCTTTGCGCGCCGCCGTTCCAGCTGGTGATGATGCCCGTCATGTTCGCCGTGGAAATCGCGTCCTGCGAGGATTCCACAATCACGGCAAGCGTCTTCAACTGGTTTTCGGCGCGATCCTTGCGCCGCAACACAATGGTGATAAACCCTCCCGCAAGGATCACCAGCATCGCCCCAACTACCGCCACATCCCGATCCCGCCGCCAGCCGACCAGCGCTTCGTCGAGCGACAGGCCGACCGCCGCATAGACCGGATAGTCCTTGAGCCGGCGAAAGGCAAAGACCCGTTCGATGTTGTCGATCGCCGATGCGGCAACGATCACCCCCTCCGTATCTCCCGCCTGCAGCCGCTCCTTGACCGGCCCGCCAGCCGCGACCGGCTTGCCCAATATCTTTTCGACCAGGGGATAGCGGACGATCAGGTGATCCTCGGGGTCGCGCAACGATACCGCGCCATGCTTGCCCAGCGTCAGGGTCGAATAGAAATCGGTGAAATTCCGGTCCAAGGCCAGATTGGCGCCGAGCATGCCGCCGAAGCTGCCGTCGGACAGATCGATCCGGCGCCCGAGAACGATCCCCCATTGCCCGGATACGCGCCCGCGAATCGCCTGGGATATCACCGGGGTAGACTGGGGCAGCTGCCGCAAAGTCTGGAAATATTGTCGGTCGGCCACACTAGCTCCCGGCGGCGCGCCGCGCGGATCGGCAATCACCAGGCCCTGGGCGTTGGTCAGATACATGGTCACGATGCCGGACCTGCGCTGCACCTGACTCTGCAGCCGCTTTTCGATCTCCCGGCGGCGCGCAGCGGAGACTTGCCCGGGGCCGGTCAGATCGGCGGGTGTCAGGTGATCTTCCATCTCCAGCAGCGCGATATTGGCACTATCGAAGGTTGCCGCAGCGTGCTCCTCGACCAGCCGGACGCAAGACCTCGCCTCGTCATGGACGCGCAACTCGACGGACTGGCGCGAACTGGCCAGGCTGGCGAACAGATAGCCGACGAATACGGCGATTACCAGCCAGACGGCGAAGAGAACGTGAGAGGTCCTGCACATCATCTTGTGAAAAGGCGATTATCCCGACGGTATTGACCGGAACTTTGCCCTGGTTATTCTTGCCGCGAGAATAACACGGCCGGTCGGGATCGCTCCCGGAACAAAATCACGGAACCAGAGCAATCGCATGAATGCCGGAAGGCTAGCGTATGCACACATCGCATACAGACCGTCATTCCGGCGAAAGCCGGAACCCAATACGTATCTGGATCCCGGCCTTCGCCGGGATGACGACCGAAGGAAGTCCCCTGGCGGGACGGACTTATTCAGTGCTTCCTTAGCTCAAGCCGAACTTCCGGATCAGCCACGACTTGACCAGTTGCGTCAGCGACAGGTAAACCGTCAGCATCGCCGCCAGCGCAAGCCAGTATTGGCCGGGTAGCGGCACCAGGTCCAGGGCGTGGGCAAATTGCGAATAGGGCAGCCAAGCGCCGATCAGGCAGATTGCCAGGGTGGTCATGGTCAGCGGCAGGCTGGCCTTGCTCTGGACAAAAGGAATCCTGCCGGTGCGGATCACATGCACGATCAGGGTCTGCGACAGCAGCGACTCGACGAACCAGCCGGTCTGGAACAAGTTGGCGTGATCCGGCGTGGTGCAGCCGAAGACATACCACATCAGGAAAAAAGTCGCGTAGTCGAAGATCGAGCTGATCGGCCCGATGAACAGCATGAAGCGGCCGATGCTGCCGATATCCCATTGGCGCGGCTGCGCCACGTACTCTTCATCCACGGAATCGGTGGCCACAGAAGTCTGGGAGAAATCGTAGAGCAGATTGTTGAACAGGATCTGCACCGGCGCCATTGGCAGGAAGGGCAGCGCCGCGCTCGCGCCGAGCACGCTGAACATGTTGCCGAAGTTGGAGCTGGCGCCCATCTTGATGTACTTGACGATATTGCCGAACACCTTGCGGCCTTCGATGACGCCCTCTTCGAGTACCAGCAGGCTCTTCTCCAGCAGGATGATGTCGGCCGATTCCTTGGCGATGTCCACCGCGGTATCGACGGAAATGCCCACATCGGCCGCCTTGAGCGCCGGACCGTCGTTGATGCCGTCGCCCATGAAGCCGACCACGTGGCCCCGAAGGTGCAGCGCCTGGATCACCTGCGCTTTCTGCTGCGGCGAAAGCTTGGCGAACACCGACACCTCCTCGGCCACCTGGGCCAGTTCCAGCTTGCTCATGCCCTCGATCTCGGCGCCGATGACGATGCGATCCACCGGCAGGCCGACGTCGTGGCAGATCTTGCGCGTGACCACATCGTTGTCGCCGGTGAGGATCTTCACCGCCACGCCGTGCTTCTGCAGGATGGCGATGGCCGGCCCGGCGGACTCCTTGGGCGGGTCGAGGAAGGCGATGTAGCCGGTCAGGATCAGGGCCGTCTCATCGGCCACGCTGTAGGTCGTCTGGCCCGCCGGCAATTGCTTGTAAGCCACCGCGATGACGCGGAAGCCGTCCTCGTTGAGGTCGTTCACCACCCGGCGCAGTTCGCCCTGATGCCTGAGCTCGATCGGCACGATGTCGTCGCCGAGCTGGGCATGGCTGCATGCCGCAAAGACTTCCTCGACCGCTCCCTTGCAGATCAGCAGGTGCCTGTCGTGGCTCTCCTCGACCACCACCGACATGCGCCGCCGCTGGAAATCGAAAGGCACCTCGTCGACCTTGGTGTAGGTCTCGGCGACATGCAGCTTCTCATTCACCTCGGCATGGTTCAGCACCGCCACGTCGAGCAGGTTCTTCAAGCCCGACTGATAGTAGCTGTTGAGGTAGGCGTATTCGAGCACATGCTCGCTCTCCTCGCCGGCGATGTCGACGTGCCGTTCGAGTATGACCTTGTCCTGGGTCAGGGTGCCGGTCTTGTCGGTGCACAGCACGTCCATGGCGCCGAAGTTCTGGATCGAGTTGAGGCGCTTGACGATGACCTTCTTGCGCGACATGGCGATGGCGCCCTTGGCCAGGTTGATGGTGACGATCATCGGCAGCATTTCCGGCGTCAGGCCGACCGCCACCGCAGTGGCGAACATGAAGGCCTGCATCCAGTTGCCGTGGAAGAAACCGCTGATGAGGAACACCGTCGGCACCATCACCAGCATGAAGCGGATCATCAGCCAGATGAACTTCTGGATGCCCTGGTCGAAGCTCGTCATCTGCCGCTGGGCGGAAATGGTCGAAGCGATCGAACCGAAGTAGGTGCGCGCCCCCGTCTCCAGCACCACGGCGGAAGCCGATCCCGACAGCACGTTGGTGCCCATGAAGCAGACGTTGGGCAGTTGCAGCACCGCGTCGATGGATGCGGGCGCCGGGCCGGGGAACTTCTCCACCGGCATGGCCTCGCCGGTCAGGGGCGCCTCGTTGATGAACAGGTCCTTGGCGGCCAGCACACGCACGTCGGCCGGGATCATGTCGCCGGCGGAAAGCCGGATGATGTCGCCGGGAACGACCTGGGCCAGCGGAATCTCGATGGCATGCGGCGGGCGCACGACGATCTTGATCTCGAAGAGCTGGTTGACCTCTTCGGGCACCCCCGCCGTGACATCCTTGCGCACCACCGTGGCCGTGGTGCTGACCATCTCGCGCAGCTTCTCCGCCGCCTTGTTGGAGCGAAATTCCTGGATGAAAGACAGCAGCGTGGACAGCACCACCATCAGGGTAATCACCACCGCGCCCTTGGTCTCGCCGGTGAAGTAGGCGATCGCCGCCAGCGCCAGCAGCAACAGTGGCAGCGGCTTCAGGAACAGGTCGAGCAGCTCCCGCAACGGATTCTTCTTGACCTCATGGGCAACGGTGTTCTCGCCGAGTTCGATCAGGCGCTCTTCCGCCTCGCGGTCGAGCAGGCCCTCCGGCGAGGAGCCGAGCCGGCTCAAGAGTTGCTCATGGTCCAGGCGTGCCAGTGTCAGCAGCGGACTGGCCGGCAGCGGCACCTGCGCCGCCGCCGCACCCTCCGGCCCGAAGCGCGGATGAAACAAAGAATGTCCGAAAAATTTCAGCGCCACGCTGTTCTCCTGATTTGCAAGGAACAAGCAAGCGCAAAACGCACGACAGCCGATCGCCGCCGCAGGCTATGCGCCATACCAAATCCGACTGGGCTGAATCCCGCAGCGGACCGCCGCGAGAGACTGCTCCGACCTTTTCAGCGCCCCGGCATCCGGCGAAAAGCTCGTGAGCAGTATGCGAAGACTGTATTACGAGGGAATGACGCGGAAGATGCCCGGGCTGATTCTACAGTTACTGTCCAAGGGATGACCCTCAAAACGAGATGGCGCGAAATGTACGTTACGCAAGGAGGAACTGTCAATGCCATGTTTGTTGCAGGATGTTGCGGCGGACAGTTGGCAGCCGGCGGGGATGCCAAATGAATCGACTAAGGTGTTTGCCATATATCCATACTAAAAAGGAGGTGATATGCTCCGTGCCATTTCTTTCTGGGACAAGCTTGGGGATCGACACGCCGCAGGAGTGTTCGGCGGTGGGGTTCTCAGCGCAAAGGTGGGCTAAGTGATGGATGATCGAGTAGATGCGTTTTTTGTCGGATGTTGGATACATGCAGAGGGTAGGAGATATACAACGGTTTGTGTGTTCGCTTAAATGTTAGCCAACCTAGGCTCCTTACCATGTACCAATACGATCAAAAACCAGGCACACGTTTCACCGACGATTCCGCAGCTGTGCTTCAGAACATTCGCGACTCGGAATACTCCGTTCTTGTTGGCCGAAATAACTGCGGTAAGTCATACCTGCTTAAAACTCTCACGCAGCAGTGGGGACAAAATGCCTCCTATCTCGGTCCTGCGCGATATCAGAACTTCAACCTATTGGGTTACTACACGCCGAATCGCAATCGCAAGGATCAGAAGTGGCGGGAGTTCATGAATCAGTGGCAGCAGCAAAACCAGAACATTGACAACTCCCCCGTTAATCTGCAGCAGGCCATAGCGGAACTGTCTGATGAACAGCGAGATCGCTTAACGAAAATAGTCAATACGCTACTTGGCGTGAAACTCGAAATTCGTCACACGGTCGAGAACAACTCGATGTCACAGAAATACATATCGTGCGGTGGGCATAACATCTCTTACACCAGTTCAGGCTTTCGCCTGATTACTACTCTGGTAACAAGTCTTTTAGACACTGACTACGACACGTTTCTAATTGATGAACCAGAACTTGGCATCAGCCCAGAAGCGCAGGGCATCTTGGCCGACTTCTTGTTTGACCGCGGGCACAGAGCCAAGTACTTTCCACACATCAAGTCCATCGTCTTTGCTACCCACTCGACCATTTTCCTGGATCGTGCGCACATCACCAATAACTATACGATCCAGAAGCACGGCGATGAAATCTCAGTTCGCCGCGTCGAGAATCAAATCGACTTCAATGGCATACATTTCTTTCTACTCGGGAATCGCTTTGAAACACTATATCTTCCCTCGGCCATCGTCCTAGTCGAAGGCAAGTGCGATCACGCCTTCATCGAGCGAGTATTGGCCCAACGCTATGCCAGCCATTTGACCAGCGTCATACCAGCTCACTCCGATAGCAGAATCAAGGAGATTCTGAACATCGCAAAAGGCATCTTCGCTGACCTTCAGAAGAGCCCCTATCGCGACCGCATTTTTATAGTCTTGGACTCAGTACATTCTGCAACCCTGCCGGACCAGTTGATCGCTATGGGTATCCCTCGTGAGCATATCGTTACCTGGCCGAAGAATGGCATTGAGTACTACTACCCGCCATTGCTTGTTGATAAGGTATTTGGAACCGGCGCAGAGATACAAATCGCTGGGGATGTCATTTCCCGAAATGGAGTGTCTTACAACAAGGGCGAGCTATCTGAAAAGGTGGTTGCGCTGTTGGAACCAGCAACGCCTATGCATGATGACTTCACGCAGTTGTTTCTGTCACGCATTGAGGCAAGGCTTGGCTAACCTCTCATTCCACCGCACCTGCGCGAAAAACCGTACAGGCCGGTGAATTTATTCGTTGGGCTTCTAGGGACTACTTATGACCTTCAACATCAATTCATTCGCGGCACTTTGGATATTTTTCAGCTTCGGAAGTTTATGCGTAGCCGCTCCGAAACTATGCGAGTCTGAGCCAGATGCAAAATCCCAGCGACTGGATAACTTTCCAAAGAAAAGGGAAGTCATCGCACAAAATGCCTTGATGTCGGTCTTTAGTGCCATTGCGTATGAAGATAGTGGACTTGGCTATTATCAACTCCCTGAAGGATGGCAGCGCGTCCGATCAATTCCTGATTCCTCTGGGTTGTTCGTAGCAACTTTCGAAAACAAACAGAACAAACAGCTAGTCATAGCGTACCGTGGTACCGAGGCTACTTCGGTTATGGATTGGATTCAAAATCTGAGTCCATTAGTCAAAATTCAGAGCAAGCCAGCATTGAAAATAACTGAAGCAGAAATCGCGGATCACAAAGACTGGGGCATAACTCTGACCGGTCATTCCTTAGGGGGTGGTTTAGCCCTTGAGCTAAGCCACAAACTTAATGGCGTTACAGCGGTGGCATTTAATCCATCACCACGTATTGGGCTAAAACGTTCGGGTTATGGTAATCGCCGTATCGTTTTTCGCGAAAAGCACGAGCCATTAGCTGTTCTTAGAGGAAATCCGAGCGCACGTGGAACGTGGAGTTTGACATATGAGGTTTTAGTAGATTTCACATCGGGATTTTTCGGCACTCGATTGGTTACACAGCATAGTATGGACAGCATGGCTATGAATCTCTTGGCGCTAAGTTCTGTATGGTCAAAGGATGCCGAGTTGCTTCGTCGTTCAATCTGCGAGGCCCAACCCGGCGGCGCAGGGGACGCTGCGCGATAACGATTAAATGGGCCTGGCTCGAGTAATTTGGAATCAACTTGCCGTGCTCAAGACTTCTTGTCGAAACACCATCATGGGAGAAACAATGAAACCAAAATATGTCCTGTTCACTGCAATGCTGGCACTGATGATCAATGCCTCACACGCCCTTGCCGACGAATCATCCGGCTTTTACTCCAAGCAAGAGAAGGGGGTTGCAACCACGCAACCCAATGAGGCCAAGAAAGCGGAATCGGTTCCGAAAGCGCCGGACAAATCAGCCCCAAAAGTTGAAAAAGAATCGGCTCCGAAAATGGAGAACAGCATCGATCCTTGCCGTATCGAGCCCGAGCTTCCAGGCTGCGTGAAAGCAAAGAAAAAATAAGGCGGATCGCCATGTCTGCATCGTTCAAGGAAAGGCTTGGGATTGCGCAATCTTTGCTCACTTGCGTCGCGATAATTGTTGGCGGACTCTGGGGCATGAATGAATATCTTGAGAAGAAGAACCAGGATCGAATCAGCAAGTCATTCGAATTCGTGGCCAAATTCAGGTCAAGCGAGGATGTCCGCCTGTATGGCGAATTTGCCGATTCGATCGCCGCAACTTCTGTTCTGCGCGACAAGCTGCTCAAGGCCACCGAAAAATCCCAGCGGATCACGGAGCTTCATACTGACAAAGAACGAGACCAGCTCAAGCGCACGGTTGAGCAATATGAAAACGCGGCGGTTTGCGTCCTGGTCAACCACTGCGACAAGAATGTGATTGCCGCTTTCATGGCGAAGGAAGCCAACGCGACCTACGTTATCGGCTATGGCGTGATCAACAAAATCCGCACAGCACGCAACGATGAGAGTTACGCAAGCGAACTGGAACAGATCCGCTCGTGGTACTGCACATTGCCCGAATCGGCCAATCACAAGCTGAAAAGCGTTTCCTGGTGCGGTTAGAAATCGAACGGACCTAGCGGGTCGTCGCACGCCGCTCTTTCTCGGAAACGTAGTTACCCCAACCATCATCAAGGGAGCATGAATATGCCAAACACCAAAACTCTGTTGTTGATGCGCGGCAATTCCGGCAAGGAAGTCGTCGCACTGAAGATGGCGTTGAAGAAAGTGCTGGGCAAGGAGGCGGCCAAATATGCGATGGGCGCCGACGACCAATTCGACATCGGCACCGAAACCGCGCTGCGCGCTTGGCAGACCGGCGTGGGGTTGGTGGCCGACGGCATCGCCGGGCCGCGCACCCTGGTGGCGCTGGGCATGGCGCCGGCGGCGCAACTGGCCGTGCGTCTGGATGCCGCGCTGGTGGGCGGGCTGTTCCCCTTTACCCGCACTTCCAACATCGCCCGCAACCTGCCCTATGTCGCGGCGGCACTGGCGGCCTTCGGCCTGACCGGGGCCGACATGGTGGCCGCCGCGCTGGGCACGATACGCGCCGAAACCGAAGGCTTCGTGCCCATCGCCGAGCTGCCGTCCCATTTCAACACCCTGCCCGGCCAGGCCGCCTTCAGCAAATACGAAAACGATTCCGATCTCGGCAACACGCAGCCCGGCGACGGCGCGCGCTTTCGCGGCAGGGGCTACGTGCAATTGACCGGGCGGGACAATTACGAAAGATTCGGCAAGCTGCTCGACATTCCGTTGTCGGCAAACCCCGACGGTGCCTGCGCGCCGGAAGTCGCCGGCTGCCTGTTGGCGGCTTATCTCGATGCCAACCGGATCAAGCTGGCCGAGGCGCTGGGCAGGGACGACTTCAAGGCCGCGCGCAAAGTGGTCAATGGCGGAATTCACGGTCTGGAGCGGTTTAAGGACACCTGCGTCAAGGCGCGACAAGCTTGGGCCGCCGCCGCGACGCCGCCGGTCGGGGCGCAGGCCAAGGCGACAGCGCCCGTCGCGGCGCGGCGCGCCAGCCTCAACGTCAAAAGCGACCCGGCGGATTTGCGCGACCGGCCTTACCAGCCGCCGCCGCATTCGCTGCCGCCAATCTTCCCGGCGGATGCGGACATCAAGCGTTTCATGGGCGCCTATACCCAGGCCGGATTGATTCTGGACCAGGGACAGGAAGGAGCCTGCACCGGTTTCGGCCTGGCCTGCGTGATCAACCACCTGCGATGGGAATCCGCCGGCATGCCGAAGCAGCTTGAGTCGGTCAGCCCGCGCATGCTGTATCGCTTCGCCCGACGCTTCGACGAATACGAGGGCGAGGACTACGCCGGTTCGAGCTGCCGGGGCGCGCTCAAAGGCTGGTATCGCAACGGCGTGTGCCTGGATTCCAAGTGGCCCTACGCGGCGGGTGACGATGCCCTGCCCCGGGCCGGGTGGGAGGTCGATGCCGCCGAGCGCACGCTGGGGGTGTATTACCGCATCGACCCGCAGGCCATCACCGACTTGCAGGCGGCTATTCTGGAGGTCGGCGCGATCTATGTCTCGGCCTATACGCATCGGGGCTGGGACACGCTGAAGACCAGCGCCAGGGCGCCGGCCTCGCATGCCGCGCTGCCGGTGATCGCTTACGCCGGCAAGCCCTCGCGCAGCAGCGGCCACGCCTTCGCGCTGGTGGGCTTCAACCGTGCCGGCTTCGTGATCCAGAACTCCTGGGGCAAGGCATGGGGCGCCGGCGGCTTCGCGGTGATCGGTTATGCGGATTGGCTGGCGCATGCGATGGATGCCTGGGTCGCCGCGCTGGGCGTGCCGGGGGTCGTCGCGGGCCGCATCCTGGCGGGCGGCACGCAAGCGGCCGAAGCCGCAGGCAAGGACGACGACGCAGCAGCGGCCGCCACCCACGCCAACTGGTGGGACGAGGCCACGGCCTACCGGCACAGCATCGTGCTGGGCAACAACGGCCGCGTCGCCCGCTTCGACCCGCTCGACGGCGCCACACGCACTTTGCAGCACCAGGCTTGCGTGCTGCCGGATGGCTGGTTCCGGCAGTCGCCGCACGCCCAGAAGCGCCTGGTGATCTATGCGCACGGCGGCCTCAACAGCGAGGGCGAGGCGATCGCCCGCGCCCAGGCCATGGGGAGATATTTTCTCGGCAACGGCTGCTACCCGCTGTTCCTGGTGTGGAAGAGCGGCCTGCTCGAAGCGCTCGGCGACATCCTGGCCGAGAAGACCATTCCCGGCGCGGCGGGCCGGGGTGGCGCAATGCATGGAGTGGGTGGCTGGCTGACCGACAATATCACCGACCCCGTCATCGAGAAAACCATCGGCCGTCCCTTCGCCCGCCCGCTCTGGAGCGAAATGAAGGAGAACGCCGAACTCGCCGCGGAAAGCGGTCGGGGCGGCGACCTGCTGACCGACGCGCTGCACTCGCTGGCCGGCAGTTGGGGCAGCCAATTCGAACTGCATCTCGTCGGCCATTCCGCCGGCTCCATCCTCCTCGGCAGATTGCTCGACAGCCTGGCGCAGAAAGGCCTCAGCGACAAGGTCCAGTCCGTGCATTTGTATGCGCCGGCATGCACGGTGGCTTTCGCCAACAAGCACTACGCACCCCATGCCGACATCATGAACAAGCTGTACCTGGAGATCCTGTCGGACAGCCGCGAACAGGATGACAACGTCGCCGCCATCTACCGGAAGTCGCTGCTCTACTTCGTTTCCAACGCGCTGGAGGCCGATTTGCGCATGCCCATTCTCGGCTTGGCGAATGTTTACGATCCCAAGTATGCGGGCTGGGACGGCTCGTCGAGCAGCGCCGAGACTCTCGCCAACTGGCGCAACGCCGTGGAAATCAGCAAGCTGGACAAACGCCGGACAACCCACGACGAGGAGAAATTCGTCAGCCGGCTCGGCAACGGCGCCGATATCCCCCAAAAGACCGAAAACGCCTCCCACGGCGGTTTCGACAACAATGTCGCCGTCATCGGCAGAACCTTGCAGCGCATCACCGGCGGGGAACTCTCGCTGCCGGTAGACGACCTGGTCGGTTTCTAGGGCATGATCTCGACATATTCGTAGACTTCGCAGTCGGTCAGTTGCCGGCGCTGCGCCAGGTCCAGCCCGGCATACCAGGCTTGCGGGTCGCGCCGGTCGATCTCGCGGCCGATGAACCTCACCAGCTCGCAGATCGGCTCAACCACGTTGCGGCGATAGCGTTCGTCCTTTTTCACATAGCCGAGGTGAAGGTTCTTCATGCAGTTGCGGCGGCACCAGGAGAGCGCCTCGCAGTTTTCGCAGGGCATGTCCGGATGGGACTGCAACGGGCTCTTTTTCAGCCAGTTGTCGATCAGGTCGCCCTGCTGCATGTTCGGCAGGTACATCAGGTCGGGGCAGGGAAATATCTTGCCGTCGGGCATGACGTTGATGAGGTGGCTGGAGGCGCGGCACTGGGTCAGCCCGGCATAGAGTTCCTGGGCTCGCGACGGCAGCAGCTTGTTGCGCAGGATGCCCATCAGCGGGATCATCGGATAGAGCCGGTCGCCGGGGGCGAACATCTTGTCGATCAATCGCGTCAGCACCGCCTGGCGTTTGGCGGCAGCCTCGGCCGGGTATTTCTCGTCGGCGACGAACTGGAAATAGACGTAGTCAAAGTCCCCGGTGAGCGCATCGAGTTCCTCGAAGGTGGTATCCGGGTCGCTCCAGGTGACGCGTGCGGTAATGCTGCCGCCGACCTTGCCGCGGATGTGTTGCAGGTTCTTCAGCACCTGCCGGTAAATGCCGCGCCCGCGGTAGCCGTCGGTGGTCATCTCGCCGCCGTCGATGGAAACCAGGATGTTCGAAAGCTTCGCGAGCAGCCAGTCGGGCAGGTTGTCGAGCAACGTGCCGTTGGTCTGCAATTGGAAGCGGAACAACGGAAAGCGCCGCATCACGGCCTCGATGAATTCCACATTCAGCGTCGGTTCGCCGCCGTAGAAAGTGACGTAGATTTCCTTGCCGGCCAGTTGCTTTTCGACGAAAGCCGCGAGCTGGTCGATGTCGTAGGCCACATGCTGCTGGGAGCCGAGCACTTCGCCGACGCCCAGGGAGCAGTAGCTGCACTTGAGGTTGCACTTCAGGGTGGTCAATAGTTGCAGCTCGACCCGGCCGCCGACAATGGCATCGGCAGGGGCGGATTCGGCAACGCCGACAGACGGTTTGGATAGAAGGCTTTGACAAGGCATGGTCAGTCCCGGTGGATCAGAGGGTCGATTGGTCTGGAACACCCGCAGGTGTTCCGCTGGGTCGCCAGCGACTGGCGTGGCTGAAGGATCAGCGCGTCATCACCTGCCCCGCGGGGGGGCATGCTTGGGAATTGCCGTTTCCCCGAAGCGCATACGGGCGGCGCCGGATTCGCTTCGACGGTGGGGTTGGCGGAGATGGATCACAATGAATTCAAGGATATCGGGGGCTTAATTATAAGTCCAACCACAACCGGAATTGAAGACCGGCGATACCCGCCGGGGAAATGCCGCAGACAGGATTTCAGCATTCGAATTTCATGCGCTGAAAGTCGCAGCGGGTTGGTTGCAGAACAGGCCCTCGCCGATATTGCGCCACTTCTCCCACGACGGCCACCACTTTAGCTCCGGCTTCTCCGACCAACTATCAGCTCTGGCTGGGTGCGCAAGACAATCTGGGCCGTCGCTACTACAGCAAATTCATCGTCACGCTGTAGTCGGCAAGGCCTATACCGGATTGTCGATGTCGACGTAGGTACACTCCAGGCCGAGCCTGTCTTGCAAGTGGGCCCCCACTGCCTGAACCCCGTAACGCTCGCTCGCGTGGTGGCCGGCGGCGATGTAGGGTATCCCCGTCTCGCGCGCCAGATGCACCGTCGGTTCGGATATCTCGCCGGAGATGAAGCAATCGGCGCCGGTGGCGATGGCCTGCTCAAAGTAATCCTGCGCTCCCCCCGAACACCAAGCAATGCACTTCAGCGGCCGGTTGGCGTCGCCAACCAGTTGCGGGGTGCGTCCCAGTCGCTTTTCCAGCTCGCCGGCGAGTTGTCCGGCGTTGGCGGCGCCGGTGCTGCCGAGAAAACCGATCTCCTGCTCGCCGAAGCGACCTGTCACGCGCCAACCGAGGCGTTGCGCCAGTTGCGCGTTGTTGCCCAGTTCCGGGTGGGCGTCGAGCGGCAGATGGTAGGCGAACAGACTGATGTCATGCGCCAGCAGGGTCGCCATGCGGCGCTTGCGGAATCCATCGATGCGCCCATCCTCGGATTTCCAGAACCAGCCGTGGTGAACCAGGATCGCATCGGCGTCTTGGGCCACCGCGGCATCGAGTAGCGCCTGGCAGGCGGTGACGCCGCAAACGATCTTATGAACCTCGGCACGGCCTTCCACTTGCAGGCCGTTTGGGCAATAATCACGGAAGCGTGCTGCTTCCAGGCATTCATCGAGATAACTTGCAAGCTCATCGCGCTGCATGGTGATTCTCCAACCAGTAGGAAAACGAAGTATGCACCGTCTCTGGCTGATTTTCGCTCAAACCGTCACCTTCTGCGTGGCGGCACTGTTCGTCATCCAAACGCTCAAACCGGAATGGCTGCCGCGTAACGCGGGCGGCAACGCCGCCAATATCGTCGCGGTGCAGGAAGCCTCGCCAGGCACTGTCAGCGACGCACGCAAGCTCGGCTCGTATAGCGATGCGGCGAAGCGAGCGCTACCTTCCGTGGTACATGTTTATACCAGCCAGGAAATCAAGACGCCGAACAATCCTTTCCTCAACGATCCGTTCTTCCGGCATTTCTTCGGCGACCGCCTCGACATGCAGCCGCAACGCCGATCCGGATTGGGCAGCGGCGTGATCGTCAGTGCCGATGGTTATATTCTCACCAACAATCACGTGGTCGAAACGGCCGACGAGATCGAGGTGGCCACCCAGGATGGCCGCAAGTTCAAGGCACGCGTGGTCGGTGCCGATCCGGATTCGGATCTGGCGGTGGTGCGGGTCAATACCGGCAATGGCACCAAACTCCCGGCGATCACCTTCGCCCCGGCTGAATCATTGCGCGTCGGCGATGTGGTATTGGCCATCGGCAATCCGTTCGGGGTTGGCCAGACCGTCACCCATGGCATCGTCAGCGCGCTTGGCCGCTCGCATTTGGGCATCAATACCTTCGAGAATTTCATCCAGACGGATGCCGCCATCAATCCCGGCAACTCGGGCGGCGCGCTGGTCGACTCGGAGGGTCACCTGGTCGGTATCAACACGGCCATTTTCTCGCAAAGCGGCGGCTCGATGGGCATCGGCTTCGCGATCCCGGTTTCGTTGGCGAAAAGCGTCATGGAACAAATCATCCGCAGCGGCACAGTGACGCGCGGCTGGATCGGCGTCGAAGTGCAGGAGATCACCGACGAACTGGCCGAGTCGTTCAATCTGCCCAACACCCAGGGCGCACTGATCGCCGGCGTGATGCGCGGCAGCCCGGCCGATCGCGCCGGTATCCGGCCCGGCGATATTCTGCTGTCGGTGGCCGGCAAGCCTATCGGCGATGCGCAAAGCATGATCGAACTGATTTCCGCGCAAACGCCGGGTCAGCAAACCCAGCTCAAGATACGCCGCACCGGCAAGGAAGTCGATATCGCCGTAACGATTGCCAAGCGGCCGAAACCGAATCCGACGCCCGAATAAACTGGGAAATCAGTTCCCGTCGGCGCCGGCTTGGGGTTCTGTCTTGGTCGGCTGGGAGAGGAAGCTGGCCACGACGATGCCCAGCTCGTACAGCAACCATAACGGCACGGCCAGCAGGAATTGCGACAACACGTCGGGCGGCGTGAATATCGCGCCGATCACGAAGGCGCCGACGATGACGTAAGGCCGCACTTCCCGGAGCTTGTCGACGCCGACCAGTCCGGTCTTGACCAGCACGATGACGACGACCGGCACTTCGAAGGTGATGCCGAAAGCCAGGAAGGTCGACATGACGAAAGAGAGGTATTTGTCGATATCGGTCATCACCGCCACGCCCTCCGGCGCGAATTGGTTCACAAAGACGAAGACGGTGGGAAAGACGATGAAATAGGCAAACGCCATGCCGGTGAAGAACAGGATCACGCTGGAAACGAGCAGCGGCAGCGTCAGCTTCTTTTCATGCGCATACAGCCCGGGTGCGACAAAAGCCCAGGCCTGGTAAAGCACATAAGGCAGGGCGATGAGGAAAGCCACCATCAGCGTGACCTTCATCGGGACGAAAAAGGCGCCGGCCACATCGGTGGCGATCATCTGCCCGCCCCGTGGCAACGCGGCCAGCATGGGCTTGGCCAAGAGCGTGTAGATCTCGCGCGCCCAACCGACCAGGCCGAGGAAAACCACGATGACGGCGATGATCGAGCGGATCAGCCGGTCGCGCAGTTCGATCAGATGGGAGATGAAGCTTTCCTGGATGTCAGACATGCTCGGCTTTGGCTTTGTCGACAGTCGGGGCTGCGGCTGAGTCAGACGGATTGACCGGCGCCTGGGCGGATTCCTCCGGTGGCGCGATGGTCTGGTTCAAGGAATCCTCGACGGCACGCATTTCCTGGGTCAGCGAGGTTTCCAGTCCGCGCGTCTGGTTGGCCAGCTGCTCTTGCAGCTTCTTGAGTTCTTCGAGCTGAATTTCGCGGTTGATGTCGGCTTTGACGTCATTGACATAACGTTGCAGCCGCCCCAGCAAAATGCCGGCGGTACGCGCCACCTTGGGCAATCGCTCGGGGCCGATGACGATCAGCGCCACCAGGGCGATGACCACCAGTTCGGAAAATCCGACGTCGAACATACGGTGGACAATCCGGGTCTAGTTCTTGACCTTGTCCTTGATCTCGCCTTCAAGGGTATGGCCACTCGATGGGGGGGGCTCGGTGCCCGCGGTCTTTTCGCTGGTGCCCTCGCGCATGCCTTCCTTGAAACCTTTGACGGCGCCGCCCAGGTCGGAACCGATATTGCGCAGTTTCTTGGTTCCGAACACCAGCATGACGATTACCAACACGATCAGCCAGTGCCAAATGCTCAAGCCGCCCATGTGCTTCTCCTTATTTACAAATCATTCTTCCCAGGGGATCAGGCCCGCCAAGGATATGGATGTGCAAATGATACACCTCTTGTTGACCGATCCGCCCAGTATTGACGATGGTGCGGAAGCCCTCTGTCAATCCCTGTTCGCGCGCCAGGCGGCCAGCCATGGCGAGCATCTTGCCGAGTACGGCCGCGTGCTGCATGTCCGCCTCGGCCAGCGAGGGAATATGCAGTTTCGGGATAATCATGAAATGCACCGGGGCGGCCGGACGGATATCGTGAAAGGCGAAAACGTCCTCGTCCTCGAAGACCTTCTTGCTGGGTATCTCGCCAGCGGCAATCTTGCAGAATAGGCAGTCGCTCATGCTTTCCCCGCAGTGCGCGAGTTTTTCTCGTCGATGCCGGAGATGCCTTCGCGACGACGAAACTCCGCCAGGACATCATCCACGCCGACACCGAAATGCGCCATGAGAATCATGCTGTGGAACCACAAGTCGGTGACCTCGTGAACCAGGTGCCGGAGATCGCCGTCCTTGGCGGCCATGATGGTTTCGGCTGCCTCTTCCGCCACCTTTTTGCAAATGCTATCGGTACCCTTGGCATACAGGCTGGCAACATAGGACGAATCGGGCGCAGAGCCCTTGCGTTCGGCCAGCGTCGCCTGGACACGGTGAATGACTTCGGGATCGATCATGTCAGCTCCTTGAAAATTTTTATCTATATTGCATCAAATGCGGCCATTACGATAATCAACTGCGCATTGATCAGGGGATGAAGTACGAATCATACTGCCTAACGCCGAAAACAAGAATTCTGCCGCAAGGCCTTTAGAATATGATTTACTTATAATGAATTCTGGTGCGTGACTGACCAATTTTATTTGAGGCTTTATGGAACCCGACAGCGATCAGAAAGAGGATGCCCTGGAAGTACCCGCGGAAGCAGCTGCGGAAGTGCCTGCCGAAGCACCCCCGGCAGTAGCGCCCACGGCAACCCCGGCAGCGCCTCCGGAAGATCCCCCGCTAGCGAAGCAGCGGCTATGGCCGCGCATCAAGCAATCCATGCAAGGGACAGGGCGGCTGTTGCTGCGCCCAATACATTTATTGCGGGCCGGCCTGGCGAAAATCGCCGATGCCGGTAGAGGCCTGCTGAAACGCCTCAGAAAACCCGCCGCAGAACCGGCAGAGGAAGAAGCCCACACCGACAAAAGAGGCGCGGAGCGCGATGAGCGCCCCGGCAAAGGCAGCGCTCGTGCAGAGCGCCACAAGGAGGCAGCACCCAAGGAGGCGCCGGCGCCTCAACCGCAGAAAGGCGTGCCCAGTGTTTTGCTCTACCTGATGGTATTGCTCATCGGCGTCGTCGTCGGCATGACATTCTCCTTCGCCTTGCTGTCGACCATGGTTTTCAATCAGGCGCAAAAAATCGAGGCCCAGAATGACGAGATATCCCAGCTGGAGAAGCAACATTCAATACTCCTGGAATCCGAGGCCAAATACCGCAATGAGAATGCCGAATATCGGCAGCGCTTGAATAAACTGGAAACGCTTGCGGCTGCCCAGAACGCCCCCAAAGAAACCCCATCGCATGAGTCCGGAGAGAATCCGACCGTACCGCCGAGCGGGAAATCGGCTGCCCCCAGGAAAACCGGCAACTGTAATCTGGAAGTGGGTAATATCGGCAACAACCTGTCCCGTTGCGTCGACGAGTTCAACCGCAAGTAGGGACGGCAGGCGGGGGGAACTTCGGCAGCCTACTTATAGATGGTCTTGGGGTCTTTCAACACCGGTTCGACTGCTTGCCAGCCGTTTTTCTCCAGCTTCTGGAAAAAGCAGCTGCGCCGCCCGGTGTGGCAGGCGATGCCGCCAGTTTGCTCGATCTTCAGCAGGATCACGTCGTTGTCGCAATCCGTGCGTATCTCGCGGATGATCTGGGTATGGCCCGACTCCTCGCCCTTGTGCCACAGCTTGCGCCGCGAACGCGACCAGTAGATGGCTTCGCCGCATTCGGCACTGCGTTCCAGCGCCTCGCGGTTCATCCAGGCGAACATCAGCACTTCACCGGTCGCCGCATCCTGCGCGATGACCGGCACCAGTCCGTGTTCATCCCATTTCACCTGATTGAGCCAATTGACACTCATAGTCTGACCTCGATTCCCTTCGAATACATGAATTCCTTGGCCTGACGCACGGTATATTCGCCGTAATGGAATATGCTGGCTGCCAGGACGGCATCGGCCTTGCCTTCTATCACGCCATCGGCAAGATGTTGCAGGTTGCCCACGCCGCCGCTGGCAATCACCGGGATATCGATGGCTTCCGACACGGCGCGGGTCAGCGCCAGATCGAAACCGTTCTTGGTGCCGTCGCGGTCCATGCTGGTCAGCAAGATTTCGCCGGCGCCCAGCGCCTGGACTTGTAGCGCCCAAGCGACCGCATCCAGTCCGGTGCCCTGCCGACCGCCGTGGGTGAAGACTTCCCAGTGTCCGGCGGACGATTGCTTGGCATCGATGGCCACCACGATGCACTGACTGCCGACCTTGTCCGAAGCATCGGCCACCAGTTGCGGATTCTGCACCGCGGCGGTGTTCATGCTGACCTTGTCGGCGCCGGCATTCAACAGTCGGCGCACGTCGGCCACGACCCGCACGCCCCCGCCGACAGTCAGCGGAATGAACACCTGCTCGGCAACCTGTTCGACAACATGCAGGATGATATCGCGCTGATCGGAACTGGCGGTAATGTCGAGGAACGTCAGTTCATCGGCACCCTGCTCGTCATAGCGCCGGGCAATCTCGACCGGATCGCCGGCGTCGCGCAGGGCGACGAAATTAACCCCCTTGACGACGCGGCCGGCGTTGACGTCAAGACAGGGAATGATACGTTTGGCGAGCATGAAAGCTGCGGCTGCGGGTCAGCGACTGGCCGACAACTTGTCGGCTTCGGCCTGAGCCTTCTTGAAATCGAGCTTGCCTTCGTAGATGGCGCGGCCGGTGATGGCGCCGCTGATGCCTTCGTCCTGAACCGCACACAGCGCCCTGATGTCTTTCATGCTGGCGATGCCGCCGCTGGCGATCACCGGGATGTGCAAGGCCTGTGCGAGCTTGACGGTGGCTTCGATGTTGATGCCGGACATCATGCCGTCGCGGCCGATATCCGTGTAGATCACCGCTTCGACGCCGTAATCCTCGAACTTCCGCGACAGGTCGACGACATCGTGTCCGGTCATTTTCGACCAGCCATCCACCGCCACCTTGCCGTCCTTGGCGTCGAGGCCGACAATGATATGGCCGGGGAAGGCGCTGCACGCGTCGTGCAGGAAGCCGGGGTTCTTGACCGCGGCGGTGCCGATGATGACATAGGTGAGGCCATCGTCGAGACAGCGCTCGATGGTGTCGAGGTCGCGAATGCCGCCGCCCAGCTGCACCGGAATTTCCAGGCCGACTTCCTTGAGAATCGCCTTGATCGCCGGCTCGTTTTTCGGCTTGCCGGCAAAGGCGCCGTTCAGATCGACCAGATGCAGCCGGCGCGCACCCAGGCTTATCCAATGGCGCGCCATGGCCGCCGGGTCTTCGGAAAACACCGTGGCATCTTCCATGGCGCCCTGTTTAAGGCGGACACAATGTCCATCCTTGAGGTCGATAGCAGGTATCAGCAGCATAGTGAGATGGATTGAAGGGAAAGCGAAAATCGATGGGAAGAAGAATTTCGGATCAAGGTTTCCACTGCATGAAATTGGCGAGCAGCGCCAAGCCGTCGCGGGCGCTTTTTTCCGGATGAAATTGCACAGCGAAGATATTATCGCGTGCTACCGCGCTGGTAAAGGGGATACCGTAATCGGTCCTGCCGACGATCGCGTCAGGCAGCGCGGGTTCGACGTAATAGCTATGCACGAAGTAGAAGCGCGATGCGTCCCGAATGCCGGCCCAGAGCGGATGGGGGCTGGCCTGGGGCATTTGATGGACCTCGTTCCAGCCCATGTGCGGGACTTTCAGGCGGCTGCCGTCCGGCTTTACCATGGCAAGGCGCGGGAAACGCGGCACCCGGCCGGGCAGCACATTCAGCCCCATGACGCCCCCTTCCTCGGCTTGGCCGAAAAGCATTTGCAAGCCGACGCAAATGCCCAGGAAGGGCTGGGTCCGCGCAGCCCGTATGACGGCATCGCGCAGACCGCGGATTTCCAGTTCGCGCATGCAGTCGGGCATCGCCCCTTGACCCGGCACCACGACCCGGTCGGCGGCTGCGATCTGGGCCGCATCGGAAGTGATGAGCACGCGATCCCCGGGGGCAACATGCTCGATCGCCTTGGCGACGGAGCGCAGATTGCCCATGCCGTAATCAACAACTGCCACGGTGCAACTCATGATCGGGTCAAAGAGTACCCTTCGTGGAAGGCATCATACCGACGGCGCGCGGGTCGGCTTCGACGGCCATGCGCAACGCCCGGCCGAATGCCTTGAACAGCGTTTCGGCTTGATGGTGGGCGTTATCGCCGCGCAGATTGTCGATGTGCAGGCTGATCTTGGCGTGATTGGTCAAGCCCTGGAAGAACTCGTGGATCAGGTCGACGTCGAACTCGCCGATCATGGCGCGGGCGAACTCGACCTCGAAGACCAGCCCGGGGCGCCCCGACAGATCCACCACGACACGCGACAGCGCCTCGTCCAGCGGCACATAGGCATGGCCGTAACGGGTCAGCCCCTGCTTGTCGCCGATGGCGAGCGCGAGCGCCTGACCCAAGGTGATGCCGATGTCTTCGACCGTGTGGTGGGCATCGATGTGCAGATCGCCGGTGGCCTCGATTTCAAGATCCAGCATGCCGTGCCGTGCGATCTGATCGAGCATGTGGTCGAGAAAGCCAATGCCTGAAGCCAGCCGCGTCTGGCCGGAACCATCGAGATCGAGCCTAACCTGAACCTGGGTCTCGAGCGTCTTGCGAGTGATTTCCCCTTGCCGCATGGTCATGTCTTGAGCGAAAAATCGCAACGTTACGCAAAGATGCGACAAAAGACAATGGGGACAGCCAAACCTGATGGTTTTTTTACCACAGGCCGGCGCCGCTTGCTACCATCTTGCCTACCCTATTAATTCCCGAAACTGTGATGAATCCAACAAGCAAATATTGGAGCGATGTCGTCGCCGGTCTGATGCCTTATGTTCCGGGGGAACAGCCCAAGCTCGCCAATCTCGTCAAACTCAACACCAACGAGAACCCCTACGGACCATCGCCACGGGTGCTGGAAGCCCTGCGGGGCGAGATGGGCGAGATGGGCGATACGCTCAGGCTCTATCCCGACCCCAACGCCGAGCGCCTCAAGCAGGCCGCCGCCGAATTCCACGGCATTTCGGCACCGCAGGTTTTCGTCGGCAACGGCTCCGACGAAGTCCTCGCCCACGTGTTCCAGGCAGTGCTCAAGCACCGGCAGCCGCTGCTGTTCCCGGACATCACCTACAGTTTCTATCCGTCCTATTGCCGGCTGTATGGCATCGAGCATAAGGAAGTGCCGCTGGACGAAGCCTTCGGGATACGCGTGGATGACTACCGGCAGCCCAATGGCGGCATCATTTTCCCCAACCCGAACGCACCCACCGGGCGTCTGCTGGCCCGGTCCGAGATCGAGCGGTTGTTGCAAACCAACAAGGAATCGGTGCTGGTCGTCGACGAAGCCTATGTCGCTTTCGCGGAAGAGACGGCCTCGGTCGTTCCGCTGATCGACCGATACGACAATCTGCTGGTCGTGCAGACGCTCTCCAAAGCCCATTCGCTGGCCGGTCTGCGCGTCGGCTTCGCGTTCGGCCACAGCGGCCTGATCGAGGCGCTGGAACGGGTAAAAAACAGCTTCAACTCCTATCCGCTCGACCGCCTGGCGATTGCCGGCGCGACCGCCGCTTGCGCCGACCGTGCCTATTTCGAGCGGATGCGGCGGGCCGTCATCGCCAGCCGCGAGGCATTGTCCGGGCAACTGCGAGGACTGGGTTTCGAAGTGCTGCCGTCGGCGGCCAACTTCGTTTTTGCGCGGCATCCCGGCCGGGGTGCCGCTGAACTCGCGACGGCGTTGCGCGCCCGCGGCATCATCGTGCGCCACTTCAAGCAGCCGCGCATCGAGCAGTTCCTGCGCATCACCGTCGGCACCGACGAGCAGTGCCAAACGCTGGTCGCCGCGCTACGGGCTATGCTCGGCTGAAACTGCTCTCAATGCTTGGCATTAATGGCCAGGGAACTGATCATTATCTTGTCGGTATAGGCCAACGCCATCGCGGAAACCAGGAATGTGATGTGGATGACGACACGCCACATGATGACACGATCCTCCAGTTGCCCCGCGTTGATGAAGGTTCTCAGCAAGTCGATGGATGAGATGCCAATCAAAGCCATGGCCAGCTTGACCTTGAGCACGCTGGCATTCACGTGCGAAAGCCATTCCGGTTGATCGGGATGGCTTTCCAGGTCGAGTCGGGAAACGAAGGTCTCGTAGCCGCCGACGATGACCATGATCAACAGGTTCGCGATCATCACGACGTCGATGAGGCCGAGCACGATGAGCATGATCTCGGTTTCGCCGAGACCGCCGATCTTGGTCACCAGATGTATCAGCTCCAGCATGAACTGATACACATAAACACCCTGGGCCACGATCAAGCCCAGATACAGGGGTGCCTGCAGCCAGCGGCTGGCGAAAATCAGCGACTCGATTGACTTGACGAATTGGGGCATTGCTTTTTACTCCACCTGTTGCCTTGCTTGTGACCCGGCGATTTTAGCATCGCTGATTCTGCGGCACGGCCTTATTCGCGGCTATAGGGCTCGCGCAGTTCGACGGGCTTCAGCGCTCTCTTGCGCATGCGGATGTTGAGCGTCTCGACGCCGACCGAGAAGGCCATGGCGAAGTAGATGTAGCCTTTCGGCACGTGGTGCCCGAAGCCGTCGGCGATCAGCACCACGCCGATCACGACGAGGAAGGACAGCGCCAGCATCTTGATGGTCGGGTGGTCGGACACGAAGCGGCCGATGCCTCCGGCAAACAGCATCATCAGGCCCACCGAGGCGACCACCGCGGCAATCATCACGGCCACTTCGCGCACCATGCCGACGGCGGTGATGATGGAGTCGAGCGAGAAGACAATGTCGATCACCATGATCTGCATGATGACGCCGGCAAAACTCGATGCCACCTTGCGCGACGCTTCTCCCTCCTCGCCTTCGAGCAGTTGGTGCACCTCGCCAGTGCTCTTCCAGATCAGGAACAAACCGCCGGAAATCAGGATCAGATCGCGTCCCGAGATACCATGGCTAAACAGCGTGAGCACCGGTTCGGTCAGGCCGACGATCCAGGACAGCAACAGCAGCAGCCCGATGCGCATGAACATCGCCAGGAACAGGCCGAGCCGCCGGGCGGTCTCCTTTTTCTCGCGCGGCAGCTTGTCGACGAGGATGGAGATGAAAATGATGTTGTCGATGCCGAGGACGAGTTCCAGCGCCGTCAGCGTGAAGAAGGCGATCCAGAGTTCGGGAGTGAGCAGGATTTCGATCAATTTCAGCCTTTCAGGCGCAGTTGCGCCGCCTGCGCGTGGGCGCTCAGGCCCTCGCCCTGCGCCAGGGTCACGGCAATCGGGCCGAGCGTCTGGGCGCCGACCGTCGAGACTTCGATGAGGCTGCTGCGTTTCTGGAAATCGTAGACCCCGAGCGGGCTGGAGAAGCGCGCGCTGCGCGAAGTCGGCAGCACGTGGTTGGGGCCGGCGCAGTAATCGCCGAGCGACTCGGAGGCGTAATGTCCGATGAATATCGCCCCGGCATGGCGGATCTTGTCCACCAGCAGGCGCGGTTCAGCCACCGCCAGTTCCAGGTGTTCCGGGGCGATGCGATTGGCGATGACGCAGGCTTCCTCCAGGCTGGACACCTCGATCAGCGCGCCGCGACCCATCAGCGAGGCGCGGATGACCTCCTGCCGCGGCATGGTCGGCAGCAGTTTGTGAATGCTGGCAGCAACCCGCTCGATAAAACGCGCATCGGGGCAAAGCAGGATGGACTGCGCCAGTTCGTCGTGCTCGGCCTGGGCGAACAGATCCATCGCCACCCAGTCCGGGTTGGCGCTGGCATCGGCAATCACCAGCACTTCGGACGGCCCGGCCACCATGTCGATGCCGACCACGCCGAAGACACGGCGTTTGGCGGCGGCGACATAAGCATTGCCCGGACCGACGATCTTGTCGACTTGAGGGATGGTCTGGGTGCCATAGGCCAGCGCGCCGATCGCCTGCGCGCCGCCGATGCTGAACACCCGGTTCACCCCGGCCAGGTGCGCGGCGGCCAACACCAGGATGTTCCTTTCACCGTGGGGCGTGGGCACCACCATGAACGTTTCCTTGACCCCGGCGACCTTGGCGGGCAAGGCATTCATCAATACCGACGAGGGATAGGCGGCTTTGCCGCCCGGCACGTACAGTCCGACGCGGTCGAGCGGCGTAATCTTCTGGCCCAGCCGGGTACCGTCGGCCTCGGTATATTCCCAGGACTCGGCCAGTTGCCGCCGATGGTAGCTGCGGATGCGCTCCGCCGCTTGATCGAGCGCAATGCGCTGCGCAGCCGGCAATTGCTGGTATGCGTCGGCCAATTCGGCCGGCGACAACTCCAGCTCGGCCATCGTGTCGGCTCTGAGATGGTCGAAACGCCGCGTGTAGTCGAGCACGGCGGGATCGCCGAGCATGCGCACGTTGGCAAGTATCTCGGCGACGGCAGACTCGATGCCCGCATCGGTGGAAGCTTCGAACGCCAGCAATGCGTCGAGCTTGGAAAGAAATTCCGGCTCGCGCGAAGACCAACGACGCAGCAATACCGGAGTCACTTTATCGCTCCGGCAAAAGCATCGATGAGCGGTTGCAACAACTCGCGTTTCATTTTCAGCGCGGCCTGATTGACGATCAGGCGCGAGGAAATGGCCATGATGTCTTCCACGGCGACCAGATTGTTGGCCTTGAGCGTGCTGCCGCTCGACACCAGGTCGACGATGGCATCGGCCAAACCCACCAGGGGCGCCAGTTCCATCGAGCCGTAGAGTTTGATCAAGTCGACATGCACGCTCTTGTTGGCGAAGTGTTCGCGCGCCGTATGGATGTACTTGGTGGCCACGCGCAGCCGTGCCCCGCTGCGCACCGCAGCGGCATAATCGAAACCGCCGGGGACGGCGACGCACATGCGGCACTCGGCAATCTTCAGGTCGAGCGGCTGGTACAGGCCCATCCCGCCATGCTCGATCAGCACGTCCTTGCCGGCGATGCCCAGGTCCGCGGCACCGTACTGGACATAGGTCGGCGTGTCCGAGGCACGCACGATGACAACGCGCACGTCGGGGCGGTTGGTGCCGATGATGAGCTTGCGCGAGGATTCCGGATTTTCGCTCGGCACGATACCCGCCGCCGCCAGCAATGGCAGGGTTTCCTCGAAGATGCGGCCCTTCGACAGGGCGATGGTTATACCGTTCATGGGCGTAATTCTACCCTGCCGCCGAATCCCGCACCCGCAGGCGCTTGAAGCCAAGATTTGACTTCGACCAAAATATGGGATAAATTCCCATTTAACGATCAGCATTCATGACCAAGCCATGTCCGAATCCCGTACCGATCTCGTTCTTGCCGCCGCCTTGAGGCTCATGCTGCCGCTGGTGGAATTGCTGTTGAAGCAGGGAGTGGACTACCCCCGCTTCGCCAGCGCGATCAAGACGACTTTTCTTCAAGCTGCCGAGAACATTCTCGACACCGATACGGCGCGCGTGACCGATTCAAGCATCAGCACGCTATCGGGGGTGCACCGCAAGGATGTACGGGCATGGCGTGCTGCCGGAGAAATACCTTCCCAGTCCAGGAATTTGAGCGCCGTGATGGTGTTATTCACCCGTTGGGCCAGCGATCCCGAGTATTGCGACGCACAGGGAAAACCCCGCGTGCTCGATCGCGTCGGCGCAGCAGGATCGTTCGAAGCATTGGCGTTATCGGTATCCAACGACGTTCATCCGCGCACCTTGCTGCAGGAACTCATGCGTCTCGGCGTCGTGCGGCAGCTGGAAAGCGGTGCCGAGGGGAGCGGCGAAAAACTCATGCTGTGCGCCGATGCGTTCGTGCCGAAGGAGGGCATCGCCGAAATGCTGCAACTCTTCTCCGATAACGTTGGCGACCACATGGCGACGGCCGCCCATAACATAGCAAGGAGCGGCGATCCGATGCTCGAACAGAGCGTGTATGCCAACGAGTTGCGTCCGCAATCAGCCGAGGCATTGGACGCATTATCCCGGCAAATCTGGGCAAGAGCTTTCCGCGAGGTCGCCGCCGAGGCGACCAAGCTGTGTCGGCGCGACCGGGGCAAGCCGGATGCAAATCGACGTATTCGTTTCGGCATGTATTACTACCAAGGGCCGACCACCGCACAGCGACCATGAGGAATTTTCAGGAGAACTTGATGTTTCATACCATCGTTTCACGCATCCCCGGAATATTGGCACTCGTCGCAACGCTCCTGATCGCAGGCTGCGGAGGAGGGGGCGGGGCGGCGGCGCTCCTGACCGATGTCGGCTCTGGCGGCACGGGCGGCAGGGTTCTTGGCGTGGCAACCGGTTTTGGCAGCCTGATCGTGGATGGCATGCGTCGCGACGATTCGCTTGCCGGATATTCGTCCGAGGAAGACCAGGGCCCCGCCATGGCGATGGCATCTACCGGGGTGATGCTGGGCCACAGCCTGGAACTCGGCTACGACGCCAACGACCGCATCACTTCGGTGATGGTATCTCCGGAATTGCTCGGCCCCGTGAGCGCGGTCGGCGCGAATGGCGTCACAGTGCTTGGAATGAACGTGACGATCAATCAGGATACGACACTCGGGCCGGTGACCGCGTTGGTGGGCTACGCCGCGCCAAACGCGATCCAGATTGGCGACAGGGTCGCTGTTTACGGCCTGTTGAAGACCGATACTCAAGGCGCTGTATCTCTGCAAGCGACGCTCATCGCCCAGAAACCCATCGGCACGGGCGTGCGACTGACCGGCTACGTGTCCCAATACAACGCCAGCGCAAATACCTTCGTCATAGGCGGCAATACCGTCGCCATTGGCTCGGCGACCCTCAGCCCTGCCGGCGCCGCATTGGCCAATGGCGAACTGGTGACGGTATGGAGCGACACTGTCCCGGCAGGCAGCACGATTACCGCCAGCTCGATACGCATCAAGATGCCGGCAAGCTTCAACGGCAACCTCACGCTCTCCGGTGCGGTTTCCGGCTACGCCAGCTTGGCCGACTTCAAAATCCGCCATGTGAATATCGACGCCAGCACGGCAACGATCTCGCCGAGCGGCGCCGCTGTAGCCGACAGCAAATATGTCATCGCCGTCGGCAGATACGATTCGAGCACCAACAAACTCACCGCGTCCAGTGTGACGGTATACGCCCCCGCCGCCGCGTCGGCAGTCGAACTGCATGGCACGGTAGTGAATTTCGTCTCCGCCTCAAGCTTCACCGTCCGCGGTGTGGTTGTCGATGCCAGCAGCGCCAATGTGGCTGGCGGCAGCCTGGATCAGCTGGCCAACGGGGGTTTTGTCGAAGTCATCGGCGCAGTGGTCAACAACGCGGTGAAAGCCTCGACACTCGTGATAGTGTCGCTCAATCCGCTTAACGCGCCCAATGGCGCCATGCTCGACCTCGGCGGAACGATCACCAGCTTCGACGCCACGACGGGCAACTACACCATGACCATGTCTTCCGGGGCCACCCTGAATGGAACGATGGGTTCATCGATGTTCTACGGCAATGGCACGGCAGCCAACTTTGCCGTCGGTCAGCCGGTCAGTGTCAGAGGCATGATGAAAAATAACCAGCTGTCGACCAGCGTGGTGAATTTTACCCAGATGGCCCCCATGTCCGCTGCCGGAAGCGCCCACATGGAAGGAATCATTTACAACGTCACCGCCAGCAGCTTCATGCTGAACGGACTGACCATACAACGCAACGGCGTGCCCATCCAGGGCGGCGGGGGCATGATGGGTGGCAGGAGCATGATGTCGGGCGCGCGCGTCGGCGTCGATGTGCAGTATTCGGCAGGGCAATACAAGGCCACGGCAATCACGCTGCAGAACGGTTAAGCGCCTGTTTCAGCAGAGAGCGCGGCATGCGTCGCGGCCCAATGCGCCACTCACTCGCCGCCCGGGTTCAGGCGCCACTGCTTGACCAGCGCGTAGATGGCCGGAATAACGATGAGTGTGAGCACGGTCGAGGAAATCATCCCGCCCACCATCGGCGCAGCGATGCGGCTCATGACTTCGGAGCCCGTGCCGGTGCCCCACATGATCGGCAACAGGCCGGCCATGATGGCCACCACGGTCATCATCTTCGGGCGCACGCGTTCGACGGCGCCTTCCATGACCGCCTCATAGAGGTCGCCGACATTTGGCGATCGTCCGGCTGCGCGACATGTCGCCTTGACTGCTTCCCAGGCATGATCAAGGTAGATCAGCATCACCACGCCGGTTTCGGCCGCCACCCCGGCCAGCGCGATGAAGCCGACCGCCACCGCCACCGAGAGGTTGTAGTGGAGCAGCCACATCAGCCACACGCCGCCAACCAGGGCGAAAGGCACCGAAAGCATGACGATGATGGTTTCGGTCAGGCGCCGGAAATTCAGATAAAGCAGCAGGAAAATAATCAATAGTGTCACTGGGATGACGATCTTCATCTTCTCGATAGCCCGCTCCATGTACTCGAACTGGCCGCTCCAGGTGATGTAGAAGCCGGGCGGGAATTTGACTTGTTGCGCGACCGCCTTCTTTGCGTCGGCCACATAACCGCCGATGTCGCGCTCGCGGATATCCACGTAGATGTAGGCCGAGAGCAGCGCGTTCTCGGTGCGTATGCCGGGCGTACCCTTGGCGACTTCGACCTTGGCCACCTGGCCAAGCGGGATCATCGCGCCGTCCATGATTGGTACCAGCACCTCTCGGGCGATCTGCTGCGGGTCGGAGCGCAACTCACGCGGGTAGCGAACGGTCACGCCGAAGCGCTCGCGGCCTTCAACGGTCGTCGTCACCATCTCGCCACCCAGCGCGGTACCTATAACATCCTGCAGGTCACCAACGGCCAAACCATAGCGTGCCAATTGCTCGCGGTCCGGTTCAATGTTGAGGTAATAACCGCCGGTGATGCGCTCTGCAAAGGCGCTGGTGGTGCCGGGAACAGTCTTCACCACGGCTTCGATCTGCTTGGCGAGTTTCTCCATCTCGTCCAGATTCTTGCCGAACACCTTGATGCCGATCGGCGTGCGGATGCCCGTCGACAGCATGTCGATGCGCGCCTTGATCGGCATGGTCCAGGCGTTGGAGATGCCGGGAAATTGCAGGGCCTTGTCCAGCTCTGCGATCAACTCGTCGGTGGTCATACCCGCCCGCCATTCGGATTCCGGCTTGAGGTTGATCACCGTTTCGAACATCTCGGTCGGCGCTGGATCGGTCGCGGTGTTGGCCCGTCCCGCCTTGCCATAGACCGAAGCCACCTCTGGGAAGCTCTTGATGATCTTGTCCTGCGTTTGCAGAATCTCCGCGGCCTTGGTGATCGACATGCCGGGCAAGGATGCCGGCATGTAGAACAGCGTGCCCTCGTTGAGCGTCGGCATGAACTCGGAGCCGAGTTTCGATGCTGGGTAAACCGAGACGCCTAGGGCCATCACAGCCAGAAGAATGGTCAGCTTCTTCCAGCGCATCACCCCGGCGATGATTGGCCGATAGATCCAGATCAGGAAGCGATTCACCGGATTCCTGGCTTCCGGCATGATCTTGCCGCGGATGAACAGCATCATCAGCACGGGCACCAGGGTGACCGAAAGTATCGCTGCGCCGGCCATGGAGAAAGTCTTAGTATAGGCCAGAGGCGAGAACAATCGCCCCTCCTGACCCTCCAAGCTGAACACCGGCAGGAAGGAGACGGTGATGATCAGCAGCGAGAAAAACAGCGCCGGCCCGACCTCCTTGCAGGCCGCAATCATGGCTTCGGTCCGCGATTCTCCTTCCTTGAGCCGCTCCAGATGCTTGTGGGCGTTCTCGATCATGACGATGGCCGCGTCGATCATGGCACCGATGGCAATGGCGATACCGCCCAAACTCATCAGGTTGGAGTTCATGCCCAAGAGGCGCATGGCGATGAAAGCCATCAACACGCCGACCGGAAGCATCAGGATCGCCACCAGGGCGCTGCGCACGTGCAGCAGAAAAACGATGCAGACCAGCGCGACGATAACCGATTCCTCGGCCAGAGTGCGCTTCAAGGTGTCGATGGCGCGGTGGATGAGTTCGGAGCGGTCATACACCGTCACGATGCTCACGCCCTCAGGCAGGCCGGCGGAGATTTCCACGATCTTTTCCTTGAGGTTGTGGATCACCTCCAGCGCATTCTGCCCGTAGCGCGCCATGGCGATGCCCGACACCACTTCGCCCTCGCCGTTGAGTTCGGTCAGCCCACGTCGCTCGTCCGGGGCGAGTTCCACCCGGGCGATGTCACGGATCAGGACCGGAGTCCCCTTGTCAGTCTTCACTACCAGCATTTCGATGTCGTTCTTGCCGCGCAGATAGCCCTTGCCGCGCACCATGTACTCGGTCTCCGCCATCTCGATGACGCGGCCGCCGACGTCGCGGTTGGAGTCACGGATCGCTTGCGTGACTTTCATCAGGGGAATGCCGTAAGCGCGCAACTTGGTGGGATCGACGGTCACCTGGTAGGTCTGGACAAAGCCGCCGATCGAAGCGACCTCGGCCACACCCTGCGCCTTAGTCAACTGGTAGCGTACGTACCAGTCCTGGATGGTGCGCAACTCGGCCAGCGTCTTGTCTTTGGCCAGCAGCACATATTGGTAAACCCAGCCAACCCCCGTGGCATCTGGGCCGATCTGCGGCGTCACGCCCTTGGGCATGCGGCCCGAGGCGAAGTTGAGATACTCCAGGACCCGCGAACGCGCCCAGTAGATGTCGGTGCCGTCTTCGAAAATGATGTAGACGAAGGAGGCGCCGAAGAACGAGAAGCCACGCACTACTTTGGACTTGGGCACCGAAAGCATCGAGGTGGTGAGCGGATAAGTCACTTGATCCTCGACGACTTGCGGCGCCTGGCCGGGATACTCGGTGTAGACGATGACCTGCACATCCGACAGGTCGGGCAAGGCATCGATGGGAGTCTTGAGGACCGCGTAAATGCCACCGATCACGACGAACAAGGTGGCGAGTAAAACCAGGAAAGTATTCCTGCTCGACCAATCGATGATTTTGCTGAGCATGAGGTTTCCTGACTCAGTGGCCGCTTAGTGGCCAGTGCGCGCCGCAGAACGCGCAGCACCCGTGCCTTCGAGCTTGATGATCACCCACTCGCCGGGGTTCCGTTCAATGAAGGTAAATGCCACCGTGGCACCGGTCTTGAGGCTGCCCAGCAGCCCGGAATTGGCGAGTACGAAATCCATCGTCATGCCCGGCCATTTGAGGCTGGCCACCGTACCATGCGCGATCGTCAGCGTCCCGGCTTGAGCATCGATGGCTTCGATCTTGCCTTCGGCCTGGTGACTGGCGCCCTTGGCGGCAGGTGCTGCGTTCTCCGCTACTGCTTCCGCCTTCGGTGCCGCGTTGTGGGCAGAATGGCCAAAGCCACCGACAACGGCCTTCAGATTGCTCTCGGCATCGATCAGGAAGTTGGCGGCAACTACTACCGGTTCGCCGTCATTGACTCCTTCCGTGACTTCAACATAGTCGTCGTTGCGGGCACCGAGTTTGACTTCGCGTGGCTCGTAACGCCCCTCCTTGAGTTGAACTAGGACGATCTGACGCGTGCCGCTATCGATGGCGGCCGAGACAGGTATCGTGACGACCTTGGTCTTCCCGCCGACGGCAAGTTCCATCTGGGCGAACATGCCGGGCTTGAGTAATTGCCCCGGATTGGCGAGTTCCACGCGGACTTGGACGGTGCGGGTCTCGGCCTTCAGCGTCGGGTAGACGTAAGTGATGGCGCCCTCGAAGACCTTGTCCGGATAGGCATTGATCTTGATCTGGGCCTTGGCGCCGGGCTTCACCAATCCGATGTCCTGCTCGAAAACGTCGGCGACGATCCACACCGCGGACAGGTCAGCGATCTGGTAGAGCGCTTCGCCGGGCATGAAGCGCATGCCTTGCACGGCTTTCTTCTCGGTTACGATGCCGTTGACTGGCGAACGGAATGTTAAGGTGCGTTTCGCCTCGCCTGACCTAGTAAGCGCTTTCACCTGCTCCTCCGAGATGTCCCAGTTCTTGAGACGCGCGAGGCTGGCGTCAGCCAACTGTTTCATACTGTTCTGCGCTTCACCGCCGGCTTCCTTGAGGGACTGGACGCCCTGGATGGCGATGGCGTATTCGCGTTGGGCCGAGACCAGTTCCGGACTGTAGACCTCGAATAGTGGCTGTCCTTTGGTCACCGCCTGCCCCGTGACATTGACGCGCAGTCGCTCGACGTACCCCTCGAACTTGGGAGCGATGGTGTAGAGGCGGCGTTCATCGGGCTCAATGCGTCCGGCGGCGCGGACAATTTTGTCCAGTGTGCGCAAACTGGTCGCTTCGGTCCTGACGCCGAGCTTCTGCACTTTCTCTGTGCTGATCTTGATCAGGTTAGCGGAACCCGGAGCCCTCTCGTCGCCACCCTCCTCACCTTCGAAGACCGCGATGTAGTCCATGCCCATCGGGTCTTTCTTCGGTGTCGGTGAGGTGTCGGTCAGACCCATCGGGTTGCGGTAGTAGAGCGGCTTGCGTTCTTTCTTGGCGTCGGCGGACGCAGCCGCTGATGTGGCCGGGGCAACCCCGTATTCGCCGCCGCCGTTGCGCGTCCCGATCCAATACCCCCCACCCGCTGCCAATGCCGCCACGACGATAGCAGCCGCGATTCCCGTTCCCAGTCTCACCCCAATAGGATTCCCTTTGGTCATATATCTTCCCCGACTAGTCGTTCGATGTCGGCCAGCCGCCCCTGCTGCTCGGCCTGGGCCTTGATGATGTCCTGCTTGGCCTTGAGGATTTGCCGTTGCGCATCAAGCAGGGTGGCGAAATCCACCTTGCCGGTCTCGTAGCCCGCGAGCGCTGCCTGGTAGGTCAGTTCGGCCTGCGGCAACAGGCTGGTTTGCGCCTGTTTTTCCACGCGCCGCGCCGCATCGATGGCGAACAGGCTCTCGGCAAGTTCGGCCAGCAATTGGTTGGCGCTGGCCTCCTTGCGAGCCCGCGCGGCATCGAGCATCTTTTCCGTCTCGCGCTCCAGGCTGCGGCGGCTTTCCTGTTGCAACGGAATGTTGAACTCGAACATCAGTTCCCACTCGTTCACACGGTTGCGCGTCTGGATCGGCGAGACGCCGACGGTGATGTCCGGATAGCGATTGCGGTAGGTCAGGTCGCGGGTCTTCTCCGCGGCACGAATGCGGGCGTCGTCGGCGAACAACTGCGGATTTTTGCTGCGGACCCGCTCCTCCAGCGCCGCAAAGTCGAGCCTGGCCGCCGCGGGAATCGAACGCAGGCGTTCCGGCGCGGCCAACGGCGACTGGGCGGAACGCCCCAGCAGCGCATTGATGCGAGAACTTGCATGGTGGTGGTCGGTCTCCATCTGGATCAGCTCGTTCTGCATGGCGGTGCGCTCCACCTGGACGCGGATCGCATCCTGCTGCGGGACCAGCCCGCCGGCATAGCGTACCTGGGTGATGCGTTCGATCCCGTCGATCAGCTCGATGACCTCCCGCGTCAGCCGGAGCAGCCGCGCCACGGCGAAGTATTGGGCGTAAGCCGTCTTGATCCGCGCCGCCTGTTCGGTCCAGGTGACAGCGGCCTTGCCCTTGGCCGCATCAGCCTCCGCTGCGGCCGCTTCACGCTTGAGGCCGCGCTTGCCCCAGAACGGCAGCGGCTGGATCAAAGTGTATTTGGTGCTGCCGACGCGATTCGGCAGAATATTGGGATTGGCGTCCGCACCGAAATTGGTGACGTTCTGCAATTCGGTGCGCAGCACCGGGTCGGGCAACGCACCGGCAGGCTGAACGCGTTCACCGGCCGCTTCGGCTTCCAGGCGCGTGGCGATGAATTCCGGGTTGCGTTCGCGCGCATAAACCAGCAGCTCGTCGACGCCGGCGCCGAGAAGCGGTTCGTTGGCTGGTCCAGCCTGAGCCGGTGCGACGGCAAGGCAGGCAACCAACAGGATCGCCAGCGTCGGCTTGGAAAAATGCCTCATGCAACCTCCGGAAGAATCAAAGCGCCGCCGCTATGTTAGCGTACCGGCTCAAGATGGACGATGGTCGCGGCGCCCTTGAGGTTCTCCTCGACGAAACGGATACGGTCGCCTGGTTTCACCCGCTCCAGCCAGCCCGGATCCTTGACGCTGAATGCCATGGTCATAGCCGGCATGCCGTTGGGCAGGGGGCCATGGGATACCGTCAGCTTGCCGGCGGCCTTGTCCACCTTCTTCACGGTACCATCCGTCATTGCGGCATCGGCCTGGTTTGCTACCATCGGCATGGCATGGTGATGTTCTTCATGGTTGTCCGCGGCCAGTGCGGACAGGGGAAGCGCCAGGGACGCTACGGCAAGAAATAACCCTTGTTTCACGAGAGATACCTCCGTAACAATGATTGAATACCGGCACCAGTATGCAAAAGGGAAACCGACACGGAGCTGACTTGAAGATTACATTTCGGTAATCTTCGCCAAAGCTTTCCGCGCCAAACCAAAATAGCCATTCATGGGAGCGCAGGCATGAAAATCCTCGTCGTCGAAGATGAGCCGAAGACCGGGAATTACCTCAAACAGGGCCTGGAAGAAGCCGGTTTCGTCGTCGACCTGGCGCGCGATGGCCCCGACGGGCTTCATCTCGCGACGACCGAAGACTACGACCTGGCGGTTCTGGACGTCATGCTGCCCGGCATCGACGGCTGGCAGGTGTTGCGGGGCATACGCAAGGCGGGGAAAGAGATGCCGGTACTCTTCCTGACCGCGCGGGACGAGGTCGACGATCGGGTCAAAGGTCTGGAACTCGGGGCCGACGACTATCTCGTCAAGCCTTTCGCTTTTTCAGAACTGCTGGCGCGCGTGAGGACCTTGCTGCGGCGCGGCGCAAAAGCCAAGGAGTCCGACATCCTGCGGGCGGCCGACCTCGAACTCGACCTGATGCGCCGCCGGGTCGTGCGCGCGGGCAAGCGCATCGATCTGACCGCGAAGGAGTTCGCTTTGCTGGAACTCCTGCTGCGCCGCCAAGGCGAAGTCCTGCCCCGGTCGCTGATCGCTTCCCAGGTATGGGACATGAACTTCGACAGCGACACCAATGTGATCGAGGTTGCCATCCGACGCTTGCGGGTCAAGGTGGACGATGGCTTCGAGCCGAAACTGATCCACACGGTGCGCGGCATGGGCTACGTGCTGGAGATCGCGGCGTGAAGCGGCTGGGACATAAATCCCTGACCTTCCGGCTGACCCTGCTGTTCGCGGCGGTGTCGACCACCGTGCTGCTGCTGCTGGGGCTGCTGATCGGGACCCTGGTCGAACGACACTTCGAAGAGTTGGATATGGAGCTGCTCACCGGCAAGCTGGAATTCATTCAGCATGCCCTGTCCAGAGTCGGCTCCGGCCAGGACTTGGACGCGCTGCCGGGGATGTTGCGGGAATCGCTGGTCGGCCACCACGGCTTGGCGGTGATCGTGTTGGCGCCTGGCGGACAAGCTTTATTTTCGAGCGGCGATGCCGAGTTTCCCGAGGCACTGCTGTCCTCGGAGACTCGCAAGATATCCGTGCCGACGCTCTGGACCAACTCAGAAAACCGTCGCTTCCGCGGAGTTTCCGCAGCGGCACCCACCGGCATCAAGGATGCGCCGCCGGCCGTCGTGGCGATAGCCACAGATATCGCCCACCACGAACATTTCATGCACTCGTTTCAAATCGCGCTCTGGTCCGTCGTCGGCTTGGCGGCGCTGCTGACCGGCTTCCTCGGTTGGATCGCGGCGCGCCGGGGTCTTGCCCCGCTGCTGGAAATACGACAACGGGCGGCAAGCATCACGGCGAACCGACTCGACCACCGGCTCTCGGTGACCTCGATACCTGTCGAACTGGCCGCGGTGGCCGAGACCTTGAACGACATGCTGGCTCGCCTGGAAGATTCATTCCGGCGCTTGTCGGATTTCTCCTCGGATCTCGCCCACGAGCTGCGCACCCCGGTCAGCAATCTGCTGACCCAGACCCAGGTCACTCTGTCGAAAAGCAGAACGCCGGAAGAATACCGGGACGTACTGGCTTCCAACGCCGAGGAGTTCGAGCGGCTGTCGCGCATGATCGCCGACATGCTGTTCCTCGCCAAGGCTGACAACGACCTGATGGTCCCGCATCGCGAGGAGGTGGACCTGATGGCTGAAGTGCAGGGGCTGTTCGAGTTTTACGAAGCCCTTGCCGAGGAAAAGAACATCCGCTTGACCTGCACCGGCAGCGGTAGCGTTTCCGGCGACCGGCTGATGCTGCGCAGGGCCGTCAGCAATCTTGTTTCGAACGCGATTCGCCACACCCCCAGCGGCGGGCGAATCGCCGTCCGCGTCGACGCTTCTGTCGGCACCGACATCACCGTCGCGGTGGAAAACAACGGAGAAACCCTGGCAGCCGAGCATTTGCCGAGACTGTTTGAACGTTTCTACCGGGTGGATTCGTCGCGTCGGTACCTCGGCGAAGGGGCCGGACTGGGGCTGGCCATTACGCGCTGCATCGCGCGTGCGCATGGCGGGGAAGCCTCTGTGCGCTCCGTGGATGGCGTCACCACGTTCGAGTTGCGTTTTCCCGCCTGACCTCCGCCCAGGCTACTTCACCCTTCGTACCCTGGCACCGAGCGCGATGAGTTTCTGCTCCAGCTTTTCGTAGCCGCGGTCGAGGTGGTAGATGCGTTCGATCAGCGTCTCCCCTTGCGCCACCAGTCCGGCGATCACCAGGCTGGCCGAGGCGCGCAGGTCGGTGGCCATCACCGTGGCGCCGTCAAGTTTCGGCACGCCCCTGACCACGGCGGTATTGCCGTCGATCTTGATGTCCGCGCCCAGCCGGATCAGTTCGACGGCATGCATGTAGCGGTTCTCGAATATGGTTTCCCGGATCACCGCCGTGCCCTCGGCGACCGCATTCAAAGCCATGAATTGGGCCTGCATGTCGGTCGGGAAGGCGGGATAGGGCGACGTGCGCAGGCTCACCGAAACCAGCTTCTGCGGGGCTCTGAGGCGGATCGCGTCGCGCTCGGTTTGAATCTCGCAGCCGGCATCCATGAGCTTGTCGATCACGACGTCGAGATAGCTCGCCGAGGTGCCGGTCAGCCGGACTTCGCCCCCGCTGGCCGCGGCGGCGCAAAGATAGGTGCCGGTCTCGATGCGGTCGGGCATGATGCGATGGGTCGCGCCATGCAGACGCTCGACGCCGCGTATGCGGATGACATCGCTGCCGGCGCCGGAAATCTGCGCGCCCATGCCGACCAGGCAATTCGCCAGATCGACCACCTCGGGTTCGCGCGCGGCGTTCTCGATCACCGTCTCGCCATCCGCCAGGCAGGCGGCCATCATCAGGTTCTCGGTGCCGGTCACGGTGACCATGTCGGTGAACAGCCGCGCGCCCTTCAGACGCGTCGCCTTGGCATTCACGTAACCATGTTCGACGGATACCTCGGCACCCATCGCGGTCAGGCCCTTGATGTGTTGATCCACGGGCCGCGCGCCGATGGCACAGCCACCCGGCAGGGAGACCTTGGCTTCGCCGGCGCGCGCGACCAGCGGCCCCAGCACCAGGATCGAGGCGCGCATGGTCTTGACCAGCTCGTAAGGCGCCACGGGGATGTCCAGGCCAGCCGCATCGAGGGTGACGGTCGCGCCCTCCCTGCTCACCTTGACACCCATCTGTGCCAGCAATTTGAGCATGGTACCGACGTCGTTGAGGTTCGGCACATTGGTGAGGGTCAATGGCTCGTGCGTCAGCAATGCGGCGCACAGCAGCGGCAAGGCGGCGTTCTTGGCGCCGGAAATGGCCGCCTCGCCGGAGAGCGGCACGCCGCCTTCGATCAGCAGCTTATCCATGGGCTTTCCTTGCTTGCCATTCTTCGGGCGTCAGGGTCTGCATCGACAATGCGTGCAAGATTCCCGAGTCGAGCTTGTCCCGGAGGATGCCGTAGACGCGCTGCTGGCGCTTGACGCGGTTCAGGCCGTCAAATTCGGCGCTGACAATCAGCGCGGCAAAATGCCGTCCGTCGCCGTCTACGGAGATATGCGCACAAGCCAAGCCGGCGGCGATCCACTCTTGAATTTCTATCGGGTCCAGCATAATGTTCCTCATGCCCTCAATTTGTAGCCGCGTTTCAGCATTTCGAGAGTCAATGCGGAAAGCAGCGCGAAGCATATTCCGACGACAGCCAGGCTCAGCCATGGGGAAACGTCGGAAACCCCAAAAAAACCATACCGAAATCCGTCGATCATGTAGAAAATCGGATTCCAGTGCGACACTTGCTGCCAAAAAGGCGGCAGCGAATGGATTGAATAGAATACCCCGGAAAGAAAAGTCAGCGGCAGGATGATGAAATTCTGGAAGGCTGCCAACTGGTCGAATTTGTCTGCCCAGATTCCGGCAATCATCCCGAGGCTCCCCAGGATGCTTCCGCCAAGCAGGGCGAAGATCACGATCCAGAACGGTTCCTGAAGATGCAACGGGGCAAACCACAGGGTGGCCAGCATAACACCGATACCGACCGCGATGCCGCGCAGAACCGCCGCCAGCACGTAGGCAAGATAGAAGGCGCGGTAGGAAATCGGCGGCAGCAGCACGAAGATGATGCTGCCCGTGACTTTGGACTGGATCAGCGAGGAAGAAGAGTTGGCGAAGGCGTTCTGCAGCACCGACATCATCACCAGGCCCGGCACCAGGAAAGCCGTATAAGCCACGCTGCCATAGACTGTCACGTGCGCTTCGAGGACATGCGAGAAAATCAGCAAATACAGCAAAGCCGTAATCACCGGGGCGGCGATGGTTTGAAAGCCGACCTTCCAGAAACGCAGCACTTCTTTGTAAAGCAGGGTGGAGAAGCCGATCATGGCGAAACGCTTTCGGGATGGCCATGCATTACCTTGACGAACACATCCTCCAGGTCGGGTTTGCCGATTTCCAGGTCGTCCACGCGGCAACCGCTGATGCGCAATTCGGCCAACCAGGGTTCGATCTCATCAAAGCGGTCGAAAGGGATCGACCAGACGCCTTCCTTGATCTCCGCGCGTCGCGCCATTGCAGGCGGTAGCTCGACATGCCGGGCCAGGCGCAGACGCAGCGCATGGGCCGAAAAACGCTGCAACAGGCTGGCGGTGGTGTCGAGCGCCACGACTTGCCCTGCCTTGAGCATGGCGATGCGGGTGCACAGGCTCTCCGCCTCCTCCAGATAATGCGTGGTCAGAACGACGGTATGGCCGTCGCGGTTGAGGCGGCGGATGAATTGCCAGAGGGTCTGACGCAATTCGACATCGACCCCTGCGGTGGGCTCGTCCAGCACGATCACCGGCGGCCGATGCACCAGCGCCTGGGCCACCAGCACGCGGCGCTTCATGCCACCGGAAAGCGAACGCATATTGGCGTCCGCCTTGGCGGTCAGATCCAGGTTCTCAAGTATCTCGTCGATCCAGCTGTCACGCGCCGGACTCTGGCGGATACCGAAATAGCCGCACTGGATGTTGAGCGTTTCGCGCACGCTGAAGAAAGGATCGAATACCAGTTCCTGAGGCACCACGCCGAGCTGACGCCGCGCCAGGCGGTAATCGGCCACCACATCGTGTCCCATCACCTCGATCTGTCCGCCATCCACCCGCACCAGTCCGGCCAGCGCGGAGATCAGGGTGGTCTTGCCGGCACCGTTGGGTCCAAGCAGACCAAAGAACTCGCCTTGATGGATAGTGAGATCGATGCTGGCGAGCGCCTGGACTGTGCCAAAACGTTTGGCAACCTGCCTGACACAAATCGCGGGGATCATCTGCGCCTTTGGGCGGTGGCGCACTATTGCTGGGTGAGCGGCAGCAACTCGGTAACGCCGTAGAGGGCGGCCAGGCTCAGGAGATCCTGCGGCGGATGAAGGATGCATATGGCTCTGTCCTGCTGTTGCGCTTTGCGCAACCAGCCAAAAATGACTGCAATGCAAGACGAGTCGACGTCGGTGACCGTGGCAAGATCGAACAGGGTTTCCGGGTTCACCAGGGCGGCGCCACCCTCCGCCAACAGCGCGGCGGCATTAGGCAATGTCATGGCGCCGGACACCTCGACACGATTTCCGGCAACGCGAATCACTTTGGCTCCATGCTGTGGTTTTTTGCCTGCAAGGTCGCGATCAGCCCGTCGATGCCGGTGGTGCGGACCTCATTGGCAAACTGATCGCGATAATTGGTCACCAGACTGATGCCGCCGACTTCGATATCGTAGACTTTCCAGCCTTGGGGCACCAGCTCGAGATAGTAGTCGAGGGTAATCGGCTTGGCGCCAGACTGGATGATCTGTGTGCGGACTTTTACATCGGTCTCGCCATTCTTCAGGGCGAATGGCTTGAACTCGATCGTCTGATTCTTGTACTCGGTCAGCGCCTTCGAATAAGTCCGTACCAGCAGCGTGCGGAACTCTTCGGTCAAGGCCTTCTGCTGCACCGGGGTGGCGACACGCCAATCGCGCGCCAATGCCAGCTGGGTCATGTGCGAAAAATTGAAATGCGGCAACACCTTGGCATCCACCAGATCGATCACTTTCTTGCGGTTGCCGGACTGGATGTCCTTGTCCTTGCGGACGATGTCCAGTACTTCGTTGGCAACGTTCTTGATCAACTGATCGGGTGCCATATCGGCTGGCGACTTTTGAGCGCCCGCCGTGACGGGTAACAGCAGGAAAAAACCTGCCAGCAGCAGATAAGACAATTTCATGCGGGATTCCTTACGGCTTGGTTGGGGTATCAAAATTTATTGGGGCGTTTGGGGAGATGCCACATCGACCCGCGGAGCCAACGCCATGATAGAAGGAAGCGCGGGGGAGGTAAAGCCGCTGGATCCCACGGGTTGCTGCAGGGTGGCGAATTTCCCGTCGGTTTCCAGTTGCGCCCCATCGTCCAGCTGGCGCGGTGGATTGCCGTCATAGACTCTGTTGCGGCGCCGCTGCAGATAAGCCTCGCGGATATAAGCGTAACGGTCGAGAGCGGCTTCCTGGACGATCTTGTCGGCAGACAAATAATCCGACCGGTCGCTGACGCCGCGCACGACCAATAGCGAGTTGCGCGTTGGAACATCATCCAACTGGGCGACTGGATCTGTCCCCGTATCCAGAATCTGGGCAAAAGCGTCGCGCATGGTGCGCGGCCCAAGAATCGGCAACACGAAGTAAGGACCATCGCCGACACCCCAGCGACCGAAAGTCTGGCCGAAGTCCTCGTCGTGCTTTTCGAGTCCCGCATCGCTTGCGATATCGAGCACGCCAAGCAACCCGAACGTCGTGTTGATGACCACTCGCCCTGCGTCGCCCGCGGCCTCCGGCAGCTTGCCCTGCAGCAGGTTGTTCACCGCGATGAATACGTCGGCAATGTTGGCGAAGAAATTGGACACCCCGGTGCGCACGGGTGCCGGCACGACATCCACATATCCCTGGGCGAGCGGCTTGACGACAGCCCGGTCAATTCCGTCGTTGAAAGTGAACATGGCACGGTTGTAGCCTTCCAGCGGATCCTTGGTATTGCCGGTGGTGGCGCAGCCATTCAGCAGACCGAGCATGGCGGCGGCAATTGCCAGTCTCGACACATGCCGGACAATCTTCACATGGATATTGCTCACAATGACGTCCTCTAGTTCAGTCCGGCATCACTTCTTGCTGCCGCCGGGATCCTCATTGGCCTTGCTGAACATGAACTGGCTGATGAGTTTCTCCAACACCACCGCCGACTGGGTTTTCTTCACCATGTCGCCATCTTTCAGCATCTGGGTGTCTCCGCCGACCTCGAAGCCGACATATTGCTCCCCCAGCAAACCCGACGTGTTGATGGTGGCGAAAGTATCCCGCGGAAAATTGTAGCGTTTATCGATCTGCAGGGTGACAACGGCAACGAAAGCTTCCGGATCGAAACGTATTTCAGCGACGCGCCCCACTACCACGCCGGCGCTTTTTACTGCGCCGCGCACCTTCAGGCCGCCGATATTATCAAATTTGGCCTCGACTCGATACGTCTCGCCGACGCTGTTCGAAGCCAGATTGCCGACCTTGAGCGCCAGAAACAGCAGCGACCCCAGGCCAATGGTGACAAAAATTCCGACCCACAGGTCGAGCGTTGCACGGTTCATTATGCCCCCCGGAACATGAATGCGGTAAGAATGAAGTCGGCGGCAAGGATTGCCAATGACGATGTCACCACGGTACGCGTCGTGGCACCCGAGACGCCTTCGGCAGTCGGCTCGGCATCATAACCTTCGAACACCGCAATCCAGCTGATGATGATGCCAAAAACGAAACTCTTGATGACGCCGTTGACAATGTCTTCGCGAAAATCGACCGACGCTTGCATCTGCGACCAGAATGAGCCTTCGTCCACTCCAATCAGTTGAACCCCGACCAGGTAGCCGCCGAATATCCCCATTGCCGAAAACAGTGCGGCCAGCAACGGCATCGATACCACGCCGGCCCAGAAGCGCGGCGCAATGACCCGTGCGATCGGATTCACCGCCATCATCTCCATTGCCGACAATTGCTCGGTGGCTTTCATCAGGCCGATCTCCGCGGTGATCGCCGAGCCGGCGCGGCTGGCAAACAGCAGCGCGGCCACCACGGGCCCCAGCTCCCGTACCAGCGACAGGGACACCAGCACCCCCAGCGCCTCGCTGGATCCATAGCGCTGCAACGTATCGTATCCCTGCAGGCCCAGCACCATGCCGACGAACAGCCCCGACACCAGGATGATGATGAGGCTCAAAACACCGGTGAAATAAATTTCGCGTATGGTCAGATGGAAACGCCGCAAGGCCGTTCCCGAGAGGAGCAGGGTCGCCATTAAGAAGCGGCTGGCGAAGCCGAGACGCCAGATGCGGCTGGTGACGTTGTGGCCAAAGCCGATCAGAATTTTCGCCAACTTACCGGAGACCGGTGGTTGTTTTTCCGGATCAGCCACGATTCACCGCCTGTTCCATGATCTCCTCACCATAAGCCGGCGCCGGATAGTGGAATGGCACCGGTCCGTCGGCCTCTCCCCATACAAATTGATGCACATACGGTGTCTTGGAGGACTTGATTTCCTCCGCGGTGCCCTCGGCGACAATCTTGCCCGCGGAAACGAAATACACGTAATCGACGATCTTCAACGATTCCTGTACGTCATGGGTAACGATGATGGAGCTGGCGCCCAAGGCATCGTTGAGTTTGCGGATCAGGTCGCCGATGATGGCCAGCGAGATCGGGTCGAGACCGGCAAACGGCTCGTCATACATGATCAGCATCGGGTCAAGCGCAATGGCGCGGGCCAGCGCCACGCGCCTGGCCATGCCGCCGGAGAGTTCGGAGGGCATCAGGTGATGGGCGCCACGCAGTCCGACAGAGTGCAGCTTCATCATGACAAGATCATTGATCATGTCTTCCGGCAAATTGGTATGTTCGCGCATCTGGAAAGCCACATTGTCATACACCGACATGTCGGTGAACAAAGCCCCGAACTGGAACAGCATGCCCATTTGTCGCCGCATTTCGTATAGGCCGTTGCTATCCAGCCCTTTCACCGCCCGGCCGTTGACCAGCACCTCGCCGCTGGTCGGTTTGAGTTGGCCGCCGATGATGCGTAGCGTGGTGGTCTTGCCGCAACCGCTGCTACCCATGATCGCCACCACTTTGCCGCGCGGAATATCCATATTGATATCCGTAAGAACCGGACGCTGGTCGTAGGCAAAGCTGACTTTGCTGAGTTTGACCATGCTGTCATCGGATCGGGCAGCTACGGATGCCACGGATTCATTCCATTCATTTGAAAAATTTGAATTCTATCAGATGACTGCGTTTAACTTCAGGGGATTTATGTCACACTATGGACTTTCGAACCACCCGCCACCGTGCCAGCGTTTTGCCATATCGTGAAGCAGAGCATATGAGCGACACAGCCCGCAAACCCCTGTTGTTGATCGTCGACGACGATACCCTGATTACCGACACGCTGAGTTATTTTCTCAGCAGGGACTTCGACGTGTCAGTCGCCGCCTCGCGCGCTGAATGCGTCGAGCGCTTGCGCAATAATGTTGCCCCACCCCAGGTCGCCTTGATCGATCTTGGCCTGCCGCCTCTCCCGCACCGGCCGGATGAAGGTTTTGCGTTGATCTCCGATCTTCTGGCGCATTCGCCGAGCATGAGTATCGTGGTCCTCTCCGGTCAAAACGAGGAAGCTCATGGCAGGCATGCACGCGCTCTGGGGGCCACCGAATTCGTCGCCAAGCCGGCCGATCCGGAACGACTGCGCCAGATACTGCTCAAGGTACTGGCCTTCGGCGATGCGGAAGAAGCGGCGCAGGCCCGGGCCAAGCCGATGGGCGAATGCGACCTGATTGGCGCCAGCCCGCCCATTCTGAAGTTGCACGCACAAACCCGGCAGTACGCCAACTCGCCGTTTCCGGTCCTCATCGAAGGGGAGTCGGGCAGCGGCAAGGAAATCGTTGCCCATTGCTGCCTGCATCGCGAGACCGAAAGGGGGAACCGCCCTTTCTACGCCCTCAACTGTGCGGCAATCTCCCCGACCCTGGTCGAACCGACGCTGTTCGGCTATGCCAAGGGGGCATTCACTGGCGCCACTGCGAACAAGTCCGGTTATTTCGAGGACGCCGGCAACGGCACGCTGTTTCTCGACGAAATTGGCGAGCTGCCGCTGGACCTGCAACCGAAGTTGCTGCGGGTACTCGAGAATGGCGAGTTCCAACGCGTCGGCGAAACGCAATTGCGCATTTCGCATGCCCGCGTCATCACCGCGACCAACCGCGATCTGCGTCAGGAAGTACGCGAGGGACGCTTTCGCGCCGACTTGTACCACCGTCTGAGCGTGTTTTCCATCAGCGTGCCGCCGCTGCGCGAGATGGGCGAAGACAAACGCTTGTTGCTCGACCACTTCCGCCTGCTGTACGCGCAGCAGTCCGGGCAACCCCCCTTTATCCTGGCGCCGGATGCCGCAGCGCGCTGGATGGCTTACGATTTTCCCGGCAACGTACGCGAGCTGCGCAACATCGTGATTCGGCTCACCACCAAGTATCCTGGCCAGACAGTACCTTCCGCAGAACTTGAGTTCGAACTGGACAGCCAGTCGGCCGAGTCATCGCAAAATCTCTTACCGACCGGTGATCCGGGCGATTTGATCACGACTGCCCGGCACCACTTGCAGCAGCGCGGCAACTTCAGCCTCGACGACACACTGCACCAGTGGGAGGAAGCCTACATCGAGGCGGCGCAACGGCTCACCCAGGGCAACCTGAGCCAGGCAGCCAAGCTGCTGGGCATCAATCGCACCACGCTCTATAGCCGGATTGAAACGTTGGCCCGCACGAAGCACCAGGGAAGCAATTGACAATGTACCTAGAGCATTACGGTTTGCACGAAGCGCCGTTTCGGATTACCCCGAACACCGATTTCTTCTTCGCTGGCGCCAACCGGGGAGCCACGCTGGATGCGCTGATCTACGCCATCACCCATGACGAAGGCATCGTCAAGATCAGCGGCGAAGTCGGCAGCGGCAAGACCATGCTTTGCCGCGTATTGATGGAGCGCCTGCCGCCAAATGTCAAAACCGTCTACCTGGCGACCCCCTCGCTGTCGCGCGAAGACATCCTCTATGCGATCGCCGACGAGCTGGCCATAGAAACCCCGGCGGGTCGCGCCAGCGCCATCCTGAGAGTATTGCAGGAACATCTGATCCAGCTTTACGGCAAGGGGCACCAGATCGTGGTGCTGATCGACGAGGCGCATGCGATGCCAGCCGAGACGCTGGAAGAAGTCCGCCTGTTATCCAACCTCGAATCGAACCACCATATGTTGCTGCAGTTGGTGCTGTTTGGCCAGCCGGAGCTGAATGAGGTGCTCTCCCGGCCGAACATGCGGCAACTGAAAGAACGCATTACCCACAACTTCGCGCTCGAACCGCTGGTGCGGGACGACATCGATGGATACATCGATTTTCGCCTGCGTGCCGCCGGTTACCGCGGTCCGAAATTATTCAACGATGCCGCAGTCAAGCTGATCACCGGCGCCTCGCTGGGCCTCACCCGGCGCGTCAATATCATCGCCGACAAATCGCTGCTGGCCGCCTTTGCCGAAAACACCCACCAGATTACCCCGCGACATATTCGCGCTGCCATCCGCGATGCCGAATTTGGCGACTTCCGCCCTTCCCGCATGCCGCTCTGGGCGGGGCTGGCGGCCACGATCGCGATCGTTCTGGGGGGATTCGTTTTCCTGTTCAAAGGCGGCGGATTTCTTCCTTCCCCAGTTCCGGCAACCCCTGCCGCGAAACCAGCCCAGCCAGAAATCGTGGCTGCGGACACCCCGCTCAGCCCGCCCCTGCGTGCCGCGCCTGTCGCAACGGCGAGTCCGGCCAAATTGCCCGCTCCGCCGCCAGAACAGGCGGCGATTCCCGTCGCAAAACTCGGCGAGCAAACTCGCGCCCGTTTCGAAGCCGCACAACTCTGGCTTAAAACCGTGCCCAACGAACGCTGGTTTATCCAGCTGCTGGGTTCGGACATCGGCCAGGCTATGGCCATCGAGAACTTCGTTCTCCGCTCCATCGAACTGCTCGGTGCCGAGCAACTGCGCGTCTATGTGGCCAACGTCCGGGGCGTGTACCGCGTCGGCATCATCTATGGCGAATATCCATCGCGTGAAGCGGCCTTGCATGCCATTCAGCAACTGCCCGCATCGATACGCAGCCTTAGCCCTTTTCCACGTATGGCGAAACATCTTCGGTAATGACATGCGAGAGGCGGCCACGAATCTCATTTCTGGTCATATCGACCGAATAATCATGGAATTGTGTTTCATTCTTAACGTGCTATCATCGAAAAAGTCCCCAAACCGAATGGGTCCGCTTTCCCTATGACCTTGCGACACTTAACGGCAGTATGCCCCGCAATCGGTGTGACACTGTTCCTTGCCGGCTGCGGCAATGCGCCGATACAGCCGGCCTCGTCGGGGCACTTGCGCGCCGAGAACCAGCCAGCGCCGGTTTCGCGCAATATCCCCCAGCCGGTACAGCAAGCCGCCGCTTTGCCCAAGCCAAAACCGGCGGCCAAGACAGAAACATTCAGCGTCGTGGTCAACGAAGTCAAGGTGCAGGAACTCCTGTTTGCGTTGGCCCGCGATGCCAAAATCAACGTCGATATCCATCCCGGCATTCAGGGTACGGTGACGCTCAACGCCATCGACCAGACGCTGCAGCAACTGCTCAACCGCATCGGCAAGCAGGTCGATATGCGCTGGGAATTCGACGGTCCCAATCTGACGGTGATGCCCGACTCGCCGTTTTTGCGCACTTACAAAATCGATTATGTGAATATCGCGCGGGACACCAGCGGCAATACCACGGTGACGACCCAGATCGCTTCCACTGGCACCGGTGGAGGTGGAAGTGGCGGCGGTGGGGGTGGCGGCAACACTTCCTTGACCAAGGTGGAAAACACCGCCAAGAACCGTTTCTGGGAAACCCTGGAAAAGAACCTCAAGGACATCCTGCGCGAGACGGACAAGATTCTTCCCGAAGGATCGAGCGAAACAGTCGTCGAGCATACTGACCAGCAAACGACGACCGGCACCGGCGCACAGCCCGCAAAAACAGCAGGCAAAGCCAATCAGAACTCAGTTCCCAACATCGCCGGCAGTCCCAATCCCGCCTCGCTGCAACAAGAGGGGTCCACCGTCGTGCGCCGTACCACCTTTCGCGAAGCCGCTGCGGTGATCGTCAATCCGGAAAGCAGTGTGGTGATCATTCGCGCGACCAGCCGCCAGCACGAGAAAATCCAGGAGTTCCTGGATCAGGTCTTGTTCCGCGCCAGCCGCCAGGTGCTGATTGAAGCCACTATTGCCGAAGTGATTCTTTCCAAGGATTATCAGCAAGGCATCAACTGGGGTCTTCTGCCAACCGGCAACTCGGGGGTCAAATTGTTGCAGACGGCCTCCGTCAAACCGGCGGCGGGCGTCGAGATCAGCAGCTATGTCACCGATCCTACTGCCAAGGGAGTCACCCTCAAGGGTCTAGGCATCGTCAGCGGGTCGATCAAGCTGCTGGAAACTTTCGGCACGGTCAAAGTACTCTCGAGTCCGAAGCTTTCCGTGATCAACAATCAGACGGCCGTGCTCAAGGTGATCGACAATAACGTCTATTTCACCATCAAGGCGGACACCACCACCAACCAGACCGCTTCCGTGACGACCTACACGACCACCTTGAATACCGTGCCAGTAGGCTTCGTCATGAACGTCACCCCGCAAATCAGCGAAAACGATACGGTGCTCTTGAACATCCGCCCGAGCGTATCCCGCATTGTTTCCTACGTTAATGACCCCAATCCGGATTTGGCCAAGGCCGGGGTAACCAGCCAGATACCGGTGATACGGACGCGCGAGATGGAATCCATGATCCGCGTCACCAATGGCAATGTCGCCGTCATGGGTGGGTTGATGGAAGACACCCTCGACAACACCGACTACGCGACCCCGGGTTTGTCGAATATCCCGGTGCTGGGCAACCTGTTCGTGAATCGCAACGACAAGCACACCAAGACCGAGTTGGTGATCTTCCTGCGTCCGATTGTGATTCGGGATGCCAGTCTCACCGGAGATTACCGGAACTATCGCGATCAATTGCCCAATCAGGATTTCTTCAAGAGCGACAACGGCCCGCAACGGCAGGAATTCAAGCTCGGAGGAGATTCCCGGTGAGCCTGCTGATGGACGCCTTGAACAAGGCCGAACAGGCCAAGCGTCAAGCTCAGGCGACGGAAGCCGAGGCCGGCGCCACGGGGACGGCGCCTCAGCCAGCCCTGAAGCTGGAACTGACCCCCTTGATGAGCGATGAACCACCGCCGGCGCTTCCATCCACTACACAGGCGCCGCCCGCATTGCCCGAACTGCCGACCCATCTGGGGGCGCTCGACGAAGAGTTTATCGCCCATGCAGCGGCCACCAAGCCGGGTGTCAAGGAAAAGAAACCGGCACCATCCGCGCCTGCCGAACCGCCACCGGCGACTGCACCCCTCGCCGCCGCCAAGTCGATGGCAAGCCCCGTTGTCAAAACGACGGCGACTGCCGCCCAGAAAGCCGATCCACAGGATCGCCAGGCAGCGCAAAACCTGTTTGACGCCAAGCAACCAAGCACCCCGCTCTCCAACAAGCGGCGCGCGCTGGCCCTCGGTCTGCTGACCGTAATAGCGGCCAGCGCCATTGGTGTCTATTTCTGGTTGCAACTGCAACCCAGCGGTGGACTGAGCATGGTCAAACCGGGAACGATCCCGCCTCGGCCACCGCCCCAACCAGCCCAGCCTCCCGCCGCCCCGGTCGCGGCTGTTGTTCCGGCGACTCCCGCCGTGCCGCCCTTGCCGGCCAGCGAACCGGCACGGCCCGCGACCGCCGCGGCACCGCTCCGCAGCGAACCGCCCAGCCCGATTCGCGTCTCGACTTCCAAGCTCGCCCTCGATCCATTGCTGGTACATGGTTATGAAGCCTACATGGCCGGTAATTTCGACCTCGCCAGAAGCGAATATTTGGAGGTTTTGAAAAACGAGCCGAGCAATCTCGATGCACTGCATGGCATGGCCGCTGTCAGTCTGCGCCAGAGACAACCGTCTTCCGCCGAAGATTACTATCTGCGGGCACTCGAGGCCAATCCGAAAGACGCACTGGCACAGGCGGGCTTGATCGGATTGAGGGGGCAGGTCGATCCGCTCCAGGCGGAGACGCGCTTGAACGCTCTGCTTGCCGCCCAGCCGGAGCTGTCTTTCATCCACTTTGCCTTGGGAACTCTTTATGCCAGCCAAAACCGCTGGAACGAAGCCCAAGCGGCTTTTTTCAAAGCTTATAAAGGCGAGCCCGACAATCCGGATACCCTGTTCAATCTGGCCGTCAGCCTGGACCATTTGCAACAGCCAAAACTCGCGCTGCAATATTACAACCTCGCCTTGGCGGCAACGGCAAATCGCCCCGCCAGTTTCGACAAGGTACAACTCAACGCACGGCTGCGCGAATTGCAGCCATAATCCTGCCATAATCTGTTGTTGCCAGCATCCTGATGATGCCGGAGAATAGCGACAGAATGAATTCACCAACTCCTTCCCGGCAACCGATCGGCCAGTTGCTGATCGCCCAGGGCGTTATCAGCGAAGACCAGTTGCGCATTGCGCTACTGGAGCAGATGAAGTCGAACCAGCCGATCGGCGAGCTGCTGGTCACCCTCGGCTTCGTTTCCGAAACCACGCTGCGCGACGCCTTGGGCGAATCCCTCGGCAAGAAGTCGATCGACCTTTCCAATGCCATCATCGACCCGGCCGCCTTGCACCTGGTTTCGCACGAACTCGCCAAGCGCCACAAGCTGCTGCCGCTCTACTACAACGCCGAGCAGAACCGCCTGACGATTGCGGTCGCCGACCTGAACGACATCATTGCGCTGGACCGGCTGCGTTCGCTGACGACGCGCGAGCTGCTGATCGACACGCTGCTTGCCGGCGAATCCGAGATCGCCCGCGCCATCGACCAGTATTACGGACACGAACTGTCGATCGACGGCATTCTCAACGAGATCGAGACCGGCGAGATCGATTACCGCAGCATCGCCGCCTCGTTCGACGAATACAGCCAGCCGGTGGTGCGGCTGGTGGATGCCTTGCTGACCGATGCCGTCAAGCGCGAGGTTTCCGACATCCACTTCGAACCGGAAGCCAGCTTCCTGCGCATCCGCTACCGCATCGACGGCATCCTGCGGCAGATCCGCGCATTGCATAAGTCCTATTGGCCGGCCATGACGGTGCGCCTCAAGGTGATGGGCGGCATGAATATCGCCGAGACGCGCGCCCCGCAGGACGGCAGGATTTCGATCAACATCAGCGGCCGTGCCATCGACTTCCGGGTGGCCGCCCAGCCGACCATCCACGGCGAAAACGTGGTGCTGCGCATCCTCGACCGGGAAAAAGGCATCGTGCCGATCGACGGTCTCGGTCTCGACGAGCATCACCTGGAGATGCTCAAGAAGATGATCGCCCGGCCCGAAGGCATCATCCTGGTGACCGGCCCGACCGGCAGCGGCAAGACCACCACGCTGTATTCGGTGCTCAATCACATCAACGAGGAAAGCGTCAACGTGATGACCCTCGAAGATCCGGTCGAGTACCCAATGGCCATGATCCGCCAGACCTCCGTGGCGGAAGCGGCCAAGCTCGACTTCGCCAACGGCATCCGGTCGATGATGCGGCAGGATCCGGATGTCATTCTGGTGGGCGAAGTCCGCGACCCGGAGACGGCCGAAATGGCCTTCCGCGCCGCCATGACCGGCCACCAGGTCTATTCGACGCTGCACACCAATTCCGCCATCGGCGTCTTTCCGCGTCTGCTGGACATCGGCATTTTGCCGGACATCATGGCCGGCAACATCATCGGCGTGATTGCCCAACGCTTGTTGCGCCGGCTGTGCACTCATTGCCGCAGGCCCTATCCGGCCGAGGAACACGAGTGCCGCCTGCTGGGCCAGGCGAAAAACCAGCCGCCGCCCACCTTGTACCGGGCCGCCGGCTGCGAGGCCTGCGGCTATCAAGGTTACCGCGGCCGGGTCGCGATCATGGAACTGCTGCGCCTGGACGGCGACATCGACGAACTCATCGCCCGCCGCGCCACGGTGCGGGAAATTCGCAACGCCGCGCTAGCCAAAGGCTTTCGTCCGCTGGCCGAAGACGGATTGCGGCGCGTGAGGGACGGCACCACCTCGCTGGAAGAGGTGGTGCGGGTGGTCGATCTGACGGAGCGCATGTAATGCTGTTCGCCTACAAGGCGATGGATCCCACGGGACGCACGGCAATGGGCCAGATGGAAGCGGCCAACCTGATCGATCTGGAGATGCGCCTGAAACGCATTGATCTCGACTTCATCAAGGCCGACCCGGTCAAACAGGGCGGCCTCCTACACAGCGCCAAAGTCCCCCGCCCGGAGCTCATCAACTTCTGCTTTCATCTCGAACAGTTGACGCGTTCCGGCGTGCCGATCCTCGAAGGTCTGACCGACTTGCGCGACAGCATTACGCATCTGCAATTCCGGCAGGTTCTGGCCGGCATGATCGAAAGCATCGAGGGCGGTAAGACGCTGTCGCAAGCCATGCTCGAACATCCGCGCACTTTCGATGAAGTGTTCATCAGTTTGATTCGTGCCGGCGAGGATACCGGCAATCTGCCCGGCGTATTGCAAAGCCTGGTCGATTCCCTCAAGTGGCAGGACGAGTTGGCGGCCCAGACCAAGAAGCTGATCATGTATCCGGCCTTTCTCGGCGTGGTGGTGGTCGCAGTCACTTTCTTCATGATGATCTACCTGGTGCCGAAAATGGCCGGCTTCATCAAGAACATGGGCCAGGAACTGCCGATGCAGACCAAGATATTGATGGCCACCTCGGATTTTTTCGTCAATTTCTGGTACGTGATCGTGATTGTTCCGATCGTTCTCTCCGTGGCGACCGTCATTGCCGTCAGCTCAAACTCGGTGGCGCGCTACCGCTTCGATAAAATCAAACTGTCGCTTCCCTATCTCGGCGAGATCTTGCGCAAGATCATCCTTTCCCGCTTCGCCGGCATCTTCGCCATGCTGTATGCTTCCGGGATTTCCATCATCGATGCCATCCGCACCACCGAGAACGTCGTCGGCAACGTGGTCATCAAGGAAGGCTTGATGCGTGCCGGCCAGATGATCGCCGACGGTCAGAACGTCACGGCCGCATTCCAGAGCATCAACCTGTTTCCGCCGCTGGTAATCCGCATGTTGCGCGTCGGAGAGAACACCGGCGGACTCGACAAGGCGCTGATCAATGTCAGTTATTTCTACAACCGCGATGTCAAGGAATCGATCGAGCGCGTGCAAGCCATGATCGAACCGGCCATGACCATGATTGTCGGTCTGATCCTGGGCTGGGTGATGCTTGCCGTGCTGGGACCGATCTACGATATTATTTCCAAGCTCAAAATGTAAGCCCGCGGACTACCGCAACGCCCATGCCGCAGCGCCGCCTCTTATTTCTCGACGCCAACAGCCTGTCAGCCTACCGCTGGCAGGACGGTCATTTGCACTTCGAGGAAAGCTTCGCCCACGACAGCCAAGGGCAGGAAGCTTTTGCCGCATACCTTCCCGCGCATCGGAAAAGCCTTTTCTACCTGCTCGCCGAAGTGGTCGAGGAAGGCTTCCAGTCTGACCTCATCCCCCATGTTCAAGGCAGCGACCGAACCGCGCTCTTGCAACGCAAGATCGATCAGTATTTTCATGGCACGCCGCTGAGCCTCGCATTCACGCTCGGGCGGGAAACAAGCGGCCGCCGCGACGACAAAATACTTTTTTTTGCGCTGACTCGCCCGCAATTTTTCGAGCCTTGGCTGGCAGCCCTACGCTCGGCGGAATGTCAGTTGGCCGGTGTGTTTTCCTTGCCGCTGATCGCCAATACCTTGACCGGCTTGCTTTCCACCAAGACACCAAGTCAGGCCCATCGATTCCTGCTGCTGACTCTCACGCGCGGCGGTTTGCGCCAATCCTTCTTCGAAACCGGCAAATTGCGATTTTCCCGCCTGACGCCACTGGTCGGCGATACCCCTGACGATATCGCCGCCGCCTGTGCGGTCGAAACGACCAGAATCCATCAATACCTGACCGGGCAACGCATGGTGGATCGCAGTGTGATCCTGCCGACACTGGTTCTGGTGCATCCCTCCCAACTGGATAGTTTCCGGGCCCATTGTTCCAATTCGAACGAATTGAGTTTCGAATTCGTCGACCTTCTTGCCGAAGGACGCCGGCTTGGCCTCAAGACGTTGCCGCAGGACTCCCATAGCGAGGCGCTCTTCCTGCATCTGATGGTGCGCAAAACTCCGTCCCAGCAATTCGCAGCCGCCGCCGAGCGCCGAATCTTTCGACTCTGGCAAACCCGTCTTGCCCTCAACAGCGCGGGTCTGTTGATTTTGCTCGCTTGCCTGATATTCTCCGGCAAGCAACTAACCCAGCTTTACCAACTGCGCGACAATACGGAACAGGTGCAGCAGCAGGTGGCGCTGGCCGGGCAACAATACACCGCCGCGCTCATGACCTTGCCGAAAATGCCTTTCAGCAGCGCCAACCTGCGTACCTTGATCGACCGTTACGACAACCTGGTCAAGCACACAGCGACGCTTGAGCCGATGTACCAACGCATCAGCGATGCGCTCCAGCAAGCACCGCGGATCGAGCTTGACCGGATAGATTGGAAAATCGGGAACAATGGCGATGAAGTTCAGCAAGTTCCCGGCAACGCGGCCAAGCAGCCTGCCGCTGCCAAAAACCCCGTCAACAAGGATTTATTTGTCATTGCCGACGTATACGCCCAGTTGCCGGTGACGCTCAAGAATGACGAACGCACGCTGAAAAGCATCATCGACAGTTTCAGCGCCAACCTGAGCAAGGATGGCAAGGCGCAGGTCCGCATCCTCAAGCTGCCGTTCGACGTCGAATCCACCAAGTTGCTGAAGAGCACCGAAGAAGACTCGGCTGTCGTCGAAGTGCCGAAGTTCTCGCTGCGCATCGTGCAAAAATTATGACTTCCCTGTTTGCCCACTCCTTGATTTCACCATGAAGCAACTCACCGAGATCCTGCGGCATATTCGCTGGAACCTGGCGCTGTTCCTGTTGCTGGGACTTCTCGGCGCCGCGGCGGTATATGCATCGAGGGGAATGTATGCCGACGCGCAGAAGGCAAACAAGCAGGCCCTGGATAAACGCAACGAAATCCAGGCGAAGCTTGCCAACGCCCGCAACGAAGAGCAGGAGCTGCGCGACAAGTATTCCCGTTACGAAAATATCGAAGCGCGCGGGTATATCGGCGGGGAACGCCGTCTCGATTGGGTCGAGCAAATACGCAAGATCAAGACCACACGAAAACTGCTGGACGTTCAATATGAACTGGCGCCGCAACAGTTGCTCGAGAGCACCAGCAGCGGCTTCGATTTCATGGTCAGCAGCATGAAGTTGCAGATGCAGTTGCTGCATGAGGAGGATTTGCTCAATTTTCTCGCCGACTTGCGCGATAGCATTCGGGCATACACCAGTTTGAAAGGTTGCAATGTCGTGCGACAAACTCGTCTCGGCACTGCGGCGCAGCTCTTTGCCGAATGCTCGATCGACTGGGTTACGCTGCGGGAAACAAGCCTGGGCCAGCCATGAAATCCGCATATCCCTTGGCTGTTCCAGACAATCCCGGCCAAAACGCATCCGCCGGCGTCCGTCGGCTGCGGTCATTGCTGCCGCTTCTGCTTTTCATCTCGCTGACAGCACAAAGTTCGCAATCACAATCCGCGCCGCTGGGCCGTCTTTTCTTTACGCCGGAACGGCGTGCCGCGCTCGAACGTCAGCGCCTGCTCAACATCCAGGAAAAAACCCAGGAAACCATCGAGGTTGCCAACGTGCATATCAATGGCATGGTCCGCCGCAGCAACGGCAAGGCAACCGTCTGGGTCAACGGACGTCCGCAGCTGGGCGACGAAACCAGCGGCGGCGTGATGGCGCATCCTTCCGCCAAGGAACCGGAACGAGTAGAAATCCGTGTCGGAGATGAAATGCCCGCGTCGTTGCGAGTCGGCGAGAAACTCAATCGTGCGAACCAGGAGAAGACCGACGGACTGGCGGGCGGGCAGGTACTGGTCAATCGCGGCGATGAAGACAAGTCCCGCAAGCGCTGAACTTCCGTCCCTATGTTGCGCACAGCGCCAGCGCGGCTACGCGCTATTGATCATGCTGGTGATCCTGGTGCTGGGATCGTTGTACTCAGTGACCGGCCAACTGGAATTCGCATCACGCAAGTTCGCGCGTGAGGATGCCACCTCGCGCGCGCTTCTCCAGGCGAAGGAAGCCTTGCTCGGCTACGCTGCGACTTACCGGGATACCCATACTTCTCCGCCGAATTATCCGGTATTTGGATATCTCCCTTGTCCGGATACTACCGGTTCCGGTAGCGCCGATGCGACCATGTCTGATACTGCCTGCGGTGTTAGCGGAAAAGCCGTCATCGGTCTGCTCCCTTTCAAGGAACTCGGCCTGCCGGAATTGCGCGACTCCACGGGAGAATGCCTGTGGTATGCAGTTTCCGGCAGCTTTAAGGCCTCGGCTACCAAGCCCACTCCTATGAACTGGGATACCCAAGGCCAGTTTGAAATTCTCGATGCATCCGGTAATTCATTGGTAACCCCCAATGACGCCAACGGCGGCGTTGCGGCGGTGATCTTCTCGGTCGGCTCGCCTCTTGGCGCCCGCATCGTCGCCGGACAAAACTTGGCGGCACAGAATGGCCGTGGCACCGATCAAACAACACCTTGTGGCCGCACTGGCCAAGGCTTTGCCGATTACGTCGACTTCCCCTACAGCTTTCCTTCCTCGGTCAATCCTCTCACCATCCGCTCCGGCCCCATGCCGGACGAGACCTATTCGGACACCAAACCGGACAGCGGCATCAATGACCGCATTCTCTGGATCACCCCGAAAGAAATCTTCGATCGCGTGAAGAAACGCAGCGACTTGGCGGGACAGATCAATACGCTGCTTACCGAAATCAAGAACAATTTGAGCATTTCCAGCCTGCCTGCTTCCGCCACTTCTTATACTGTCGGTAGCATCGACTATAGTGTTGGACAGCTTCCTGACCTCACGGTGGCCGACAGCTCCGCGGATTATCTGAGCAACTTCAGCGATCAGATTCGTTATGCGCGCTGCAACAATACCACCACCTATTGCTTGAGCATCAATAGCCAGTCCTGCGACGGGACGCTGCTGTTTGGCGGCGCCGATATCAGCGGCAACCCACGCATCACGAGCGCCCGCGCAATCAGCAACTACTTCGAGACACCCGGGGCACTAGCCTTGGCTTCTGGAAGCGCTACCAGCTTTACCACCAACGTGGTGGCCTATGACGGCGCTTCCACAACCAGCCGGGCAACCGATGTCGGTTTGTGTCTGTCTCCCTACGGTGGGGATACGTCGGTGAGTTTTGCCAGCAACATCGACAGCTTTACGACCAAGACCTCGGCGACCTCGATCGTCACCCCCGACGTCAATCAGGTTACCCTGGGTCTTGTCGGCGGTGCCGGCTTGGCGAATCTCTATGGTTGCTTCTGGTACCCCACCCCGACACCCTTCCTGGGCGGACTCAGGGCCTACTTCTATTTCAATATCGCCCACAAGGGAGAGGGCTTCACCTTCGCCATCGCCGACGCCAATCCTTCGCGCAACGCCAGCACAAACATGTGCGGAGGCACGGGTGCCGCCTTGGGCTACTCCGATATTGCGGCGGGAGTCACTCCAATTAATATGCCTAAGTTGGCGCTGGAGTTCGATAATAGCCGCAGCGCTGGTCGAGATCCCGCATTTCCAACTCCGCCGAATGCGAATCATGCGGCTTTTGATTATTGGGGCACGGTAGCGAGCGCCACCGACGATAATGTGCATGGCGCCGGCAGCGGGACGGGATTCGAACCCACCAATCCATTAGATACTACAGCCGTACCCTCGGGAATAGCCAATCAGACCATGAATACAGGCACCGACTATCATGTTAGGTTGGATATAGATCGCAATTACAACGCTGGCACCACAAGTGGCACCTATACGCTGACTGCCTATGTGTATAGCAGCTTTGGCGCCTGCGATCTGGTATCGTTTCAGGACTTGAGCGCCAACCTGAGCAGCATAAATGCTTCCTGCACCCGCAAGATAGCCGCTACCATCACCGTTAGCGATCCTGCCGACGGCTTCGGAGAGGCGATGAAAAACATTTATTTCGGTTTCACCAATGCGCAGAGCGCAACGAGGGATCAATCGATTGCGATACACAATTTCCAGATCAAGAATCACCTATGAAACCGACTGGCTTCTTTCGACACCAGAACGGTTTCACCCTCATGGAGCTGTCGGTGGTGCTGGTCATCGTGGCGCTGTTGCTCGGCGGCTTGCTGGTGCCCCTGAGCGCACAGCGCGATACCGATTCCATCCGGGCAACGGAAAAATCCCTGGCCGACATTCGCGATGCGCTGCTGGGTTTCGCGCTCGCCAACGGACGCCTGCCCTGCCCGGCGTCTTCCAGCAGCCTGGGCCGGGAAAGTTTCTGCACTTCCGCCAGCGGTGCTTGTGTCGCAACCACCCCGGACATCACGCCTGCCGTACTTGCGCATGGCGTATGTTCAAATCCCTATGACGGTTTCATTCCCGGCGTGACTCTCGGCCTATCCACAATTGACGACCAAGGTTACGCGCTCGACGGCTGGCTGGCCGGCACCAGCAGCCGAATCCGCTATGCAGTGACGACTGCCAACAGTTCGGCCTTTACCCAGACGGCGGCCCCATCGGGGATGCGAGGCATCACCATTGCGACCCTTGCTCCCGACCTGAAAGTCTGCAATGCCGGTGCCAATGTGACGAATTCGGGAAATCCTGCGGCGGCAACTTGTGCGGCCAATACCTTCCTGGCATCGGACGCCGTGGCAGTGATCTATTCCCTGGGGAAAAATGGCGCCACTGGCGGCACCAGTACCGACGAATCGCAGAATCCCAACCCCAACACGGGGGTCGCCGCCGATCCGGTCTTCGTCAAGACGACGCCGAGTGCCGACTTTGACGATCTGATTATCTGGTTGTCGAAAAACACGCTCTACAATCGCATGATTGCTGCGGGACAATTACCCTGATAACGCGCCGCAATCATCCAGTTCCAGACGTTTTTCGAACCCGGTTTAGGATTGGCACAGTGCCATGAGCAGGGTTCATGGCTGGCTTGAACTCTTCGCGCAAAGAGGCTATTCTTTTCTGAGTAGATGGCAGTTTTGGTACATTAGATGGCTATCGACTCATCCACCTCAGGCATGCAAGTCGTCACTCAGCTTGGCTGGCAACAGTTCAAGTTGCAGCAGGCGAAGAGAAATGCTGACCAGGCCGAGCGGGCTGCGCAGATTCTGCAGCAACAAGCTTGGGATGCGAAGAACGAAGCGGACCGTGCGCAAGAGAATGCCAGATCGCTTGGCGTTCAGTCGGACCAGGCGCAATCCACCGCGGCGAGAGCGCGGCAGGGATTGGCGGCTATATCATCCGCAGCTACGATGCAGATTCAGCTGATGTCTGTCGCCGATCAGGCGATACAACGGCAGCAGAATGTTCCACCCGGCGCTCAAGTGCAAAACAAGGCCTCCCCGGTGCTCAATACCCAAGGCCAGGCCACAGGGAAGATTATCAGTACGACCGATTGATCTACTGCCTCGGCCGATCTGGCCAAACTCCGCCAGATTTATCGACGCCGCACTTGAAATATCCTCGATTCGCCCTTATTATTAGCACTCGCCGGCGGTGAGTGCTAATAGGCATGCTTCCGTCGATCAGTCAAGAGCGGCTCTGCCGCCACCCAACAAGTCATCAATAGGAGAAAACCGTATGAAAATCCGTCCCTTGCATGACCGAGTCATCGTCAAGCGTCTCGAAGAAGAGCGTAAGACGGCTTCGGGCATCGTCATTCCCGATACTGCCGCCGAGAAACCCGACCAAGGCGAGATTCTCGCCGTCGGCAACGGCAAGATACTGGAGGACGGCAAGGTCCGTCCCTTGGCCGTCAAAGTTGGCGACCGTGTCCTGTTCGGCAAATATTCCGGTCAAAGCGTCAAGGTCGATGGCAATGAATTGCTGGTGATGCGCGAGGAAGACATCATGGGCGTTGTTGAAGCCTGATTTTTTCAGAACTATCAAGGAGATATAGAGAATGCCTGCTAAAGAAGTCAAATTTGGTGATTCCGCCCGCCAGCGTATGGTCGCCGGAGTCAATGTCCTCGCCGATGCGGTCAAGATCACCCTCGGTCCGAAAGGCCGTAACGTCGTCCTGGACCGTTCCTATGGCGCCCCAACCGTGACCAAGGACGGCGTATCTGTCGCCAAGGAAATCGAGCTGAAGGACAAGTTCGAGAATATGGGCGCGCAAATGGTCAAGGAAGTGGCTTCCAAGACCTCCGACATCGCCGGCGATGGCACCACCACCGCTACCGTGCTGGCCCAGTCGATCATCCGGGAAGGGATGAAGTTTGTTGCTGCCGGTATGAATCCGATGGACCTGAAGCGCGGTATCGACAAGGCTGTCACTGCCACCATCGATGAACTGAAAAAACTCTCCAAGCCCTGCTCGACCAACAAGGAAATCGCCCAGGTCGGCTCGATTTCCGCCAACGCCGATGCCGACATCGGCGAAATCATTGCCAAGGCGATGGATAAGGTCGGCAAGGAAGGCGTGATCACCGTCGAAGACGGCAAAAGCCTGCAAAACGAGCTGGAAGTTGTCGAAGGCATGCAGTTCGACCGCGGTTACCTGAGCCCGTATTTCATCAACAATCCCGAAAAGCAGGTGGCCATTCTCGACAACCCCTATGTCCTGCTGTTCGACAAAAAGATCAGCAACATCCGCGATCTGCTGCCGGTGCTGGAGCAAGTTGCAAAGGCTGGCCGTCCGTTGCTGATTGTTGCAGAAGATGTCGAGGGCGAAGCCCTGGCCACCCTGGTGGTGAACAACATCCGCGGCATCCTCAAGACCTGTGCCGTCAAAGCGCCAGGCTTCGGCGACCGCCGTAAAGCCATGCTGGAAGACATCGCCATCCTCTCCGGCGGCACCGTAATCGCAGAGGAAGTCGGTCTCTCCCTGGAGAAAGCCACGCTAAACGAGCTTGGCCAAGCCAAGCGCATCGAAGTGGGCAAGGAAAACACCATCATCATCGACGGTGCAGGCGATGCTGCCGGCATTCAGGCGCGCGTCAAGCATATTCGTGCCCAGATCGAGGAATCCACCAGCGATTATGACAAGGAAAAGTTGCAGGAACGCGTCGCCAAGCTGGCGGGCGGTGTGGCCCTGATCAAGGTGGGTGCCGCCACCGAAGTGGAAATGAAGGAAAAGAAGGCGCGCGTCGAAGATGCCCTGCATGCCACCCGCGCTGCGGTGGAAGAAGGCATTGTCGCCGGCGGCGGCGTGGCTCTGCTGCGTGCCCGTCAAGCGATGTCCCAGCTCAAGGGCAGCAATCACGACCAGGATGCCGGCATCAAGATCGTGCTGCGCGCCCTGGAACAACCGATGCGCGAGATCGTCGCCAATGCCGGTGACGAGCCTTCCGTGGTAGTCAACAAGGTGCTCGAAGGCAAGGGCAACTACGGTTACAACGCCGCCACCAGCGAGTACGGCGACATGGTGGCCATGGGCGTGCTGGACCCGACCAAGGTGACCCGCACGGCGTTGCAAAACGCCGCGTCCGTGGCCGGCCTGATGCTGACCACCGATTGCATGGTGGCTGAGCTGGTCGAAGACAAGCCTGCCGGTGGCGGCATGCCTGGCGGCATGGGCGGCATGGGTGGGATGGGCGGCATGGGCGGTATGGACATGTAAGCTGCCAGTTCATCGGCAAGAGCTTCGGCTCTCTCAACCCGGAAGAGCCCTGCTTCGGCAGGGCTTTTTCTTTGGGTTTCCGGCGCTATTGGACGGCTGACAGCAGTTCGAGCAAAGCGACGCCATAGCGCGCCGCCTTCGCTTCGCCGATTCCTGTGACCCGCCTGAGTTCATCAGCCGTTGCCGGCCGCACGGCGGCCAATTCGCGCAACGTCTTGTCGTGAAGGATGACATAGGCCGGTATACCTTGTTCGCGAGCCAAGCCGGCACGCCAGGCGCGTAACGCTTCGAAGAGCGGATCGTCGGCGGGAGAGAATCCACGCGCAGGATCCGGCTTGCTACGCGACGTGCCGCCCTTCTTGCGCAACGCCTGCCGGCGCAGCATCAGCGTGGTTTCGCTCTTGAGCACCGGCTTGGCGTTCTCGGTGAGCTTGAGCGCGCCGTAGTGCTGGGAGTCGGCGTAGAGCAGCCCGCCGGCCAGCAATTGGCGGGCAACGCTGCGCCAGGCGGCTTCGTCGAGATCGGCGCCGACGCCGAAGGTGGGCAGGCGCTCGTGGCCGAACTGGCCGACTTTCTCGGTGGCCTTGCCGCGCAGGATATCGATCAGATGCGCAGCGCCGAAGCGCTGGCCGGTGCGGAGTACCGCCGACATGAACTTCTGTGCGGCCACCGTGCCATCCCAGAGTTCGGGCGGTGCCTGGCAGGTGTCGCAGTTGCCGCAGGGCACCGTCGTTTCACCGAAATAGTTGAGCAGCACCTTGCGCCGGCAGCCGGCGGCTTCGCAGTATGCGAGCATGGCATCGAGCTTGCCGCGCTCGATCCTCTTCTGCTCGTCGGGCGCGGCGGACTCGTCGATACGCATCCGGTGTATGACGACGTCGTTGAGGCCGTAGGTCATCCAGGCCTCGGCGGGTTCGCCGTCGCGGCCGGCCCGGCCGGTTTCCTGATAGTAGGCCTCCAGGCTCTTGGGCAAGTCGAGATGGGCGACGAAACGCACATCGGGCTTGTCGATGCCCATGCCGAAGGCGATGGTGGCGACCATGACGACGCCATCATCGCGCACGAAGCGCTGCTGGTGGGCACGGCGCGTTTCGGCAGCCATGCCGGCGTGATAGGGGATGGCGACGACACCCTGGCCTTGCAGCCAGTGCGCGGTCTCGTCGACTTTCTTGCGCGACAGGCAATAGACGATGCCGGCCTCATTGCGGTGGTCGGCGAGGAAGGCCAGCAACTGTTTGCGCGGACTAATATTGCCAACCCCGCGCTCGACGATGGTGTAGCGGATATTGGGGCGATCGAAGCTGGCGACGAAAACGCGCGCCGCATCGAGGCCAAGCTTGGCGACGATCTCCTGGCGGGTGAGTCCGTCGGCGGTGGCGGTCAGGGCGATGCGCGGCACCGCCGGATAGCGCTGATGCAGGACTGAAAGTTGGATGTATTCGGGACGGAAATCGTGGCCCCACTGCGAGACGCAGTGCGCTTCGTCGATGGCGAACAGCGCAAGCCGTTCTTCGCCCGCCAGCTTGTCCAGCAGCTCGAGGAAGCGTTCGGTCAGCAGGCGTTCGGGCGCGACGTAGAGCAGGTCGATCTCGCCTTTGAGCAAGCGTTTCTCGGTAGCAAGGGCAGCCTCGAAATCCTGCGAGGAATTGAGAAAGGCGGCACGCACGCCGGCCTGCAGCAGCGCATCGACCTGGTCCTGCATCAACGCGATCAATGGCGAGACGACAATGCCACAGCCTGGCCGCAGCAGTGCCGGGATCTGGAAACACAGCGACTTGCCGCCGCCGGTCGGCATCAGCACCAATGCGTCGCCGCCGCCGCACACATGCTCGACGATCTCGGCCTGAGCGCCGCGAAAAGACGCATACCCGAATACCGAATGCAGCAGGTCGGCAGCGGTGTTCACGCTGGCAGAGACAAATAGCGGCAGCCGTTCTCGTCGCAGCGCAGATAATTGCCGTTGTCATACCAGTCGCCGAGCACCCAACGTTCGCAGGTATGTCCGTCGAGATGATGTTCGTGATGCGCCGGACGATGGGTATGCCCATGGATCAGGCGCGGATAAGCGTGGCTGCGCAGCACTGCGGCGACGGTTTTACCATTGACGTCCAAGATTGCGGCGGATTTGGTCTGTTGTGCCTTTCCGCTGCGCTGGCGCAACTTCTCTATCTGCGCCTTGCGCTCGGCCAGCGGTTGGGCCAGGAAGTTCGTTCGCCAGGCGTCGGAGCGCACTTCGGCGCGGAACTCCTGGTAGGCGACATCGTCGCTGCAGAGCGTGTCGCCATGCAGCAGCAGCGTTGCGGTGCCCGCGATGTCGGCCAGATGCGGTTCGCTCAGCAGGCCGGCGCCGCTGGCGCGGACAAAGCCCTCCCCGGCCAGAAAATCGCGGTTGCCGGGGATAAAAAATACCTGCGTGCCTGCTTCGACCAGATTTTTCAGCGCGGCGCAGATGGCGGCATTGAAAGGATCGGCCAAATCGTCGTCACCGGCCCAGTATTCGAACAGGTCGCCGAGGATATACAACGCCGAGGCTTGCCGCGCCTGACGGGCAAGAAAATCCTGGAACAGGCGGCTGATCGCCGGCCGCGACGGACACAAGTGCAAATCCGAAACGAACAGCGCGACCGACATGCCGGTCGTCAGACGATTTCGGCGCGCTCGATGATGACGTCCTCGACCGGCACGTCCTGGTGGAAGTTCTTGCTGGCGGTCTTGACGGCGCGAATCTTGTCCACCACGTCGGTGCCCTCCACCACCTTGCCGAACACGCAATAGCCCCAGCCATTGCCGGTCGGCGCCTTGTAGTCGAGGAAAGCGTTGTCGGCGACGTTGATGAAGAACTGCGCGGTGGCCGAATGCGGGTCGGAAGTGCGCGCCATGGCGAGGGTGTACATCTGATTCTTGAGGCCGTTGTCGGCCTCGTTCCTGATCGGCGCCTTGCACGGCTTCTGCTGCATGCCCGGCTCGAAACCGCCGCCCTGGATCATGAAGCCGTCGATGACGCGATGGAAAATGGTGTTGTCATAGTGGCCGGCCTCGACATATTCGAGAAAGTTCTTGGCTGTTTCGGGGGACTTTTCGGCATCGAGTTCGATGCCGATGACGCCGTGGCTGGTGTGAAGTTTGATCATGGGGAAATTCCTTAATGGAGGGGGACGATTACTTTTCGGATAACAGTTTGACTGACTCAATCACGACGGGGGTTGCTGGTACGTTCTGGTACATGCCGGCGTTGCCGGTCGGCACCTTGGCGATTTTCTGGACGACCTCGAGGCCCTGGGTGACTTTGCCGAACACCGCATAGCCCCAGCCATCGCGGCTGGGGTAATCGAGCGAAGCGTTATCCACCAGGTTGATGAAGAACTGCGCAGTGGCCGAATGCGGGTTGCCAGTGCGTGCCATGGCCAGCGTACCGACGTTGTTCTTGAGGCCGTTTTTGGCTTCGTTCTCGATCGGCGCGCGCGTCGCCTTCTGTTTCATGTCCGGCGTGAAGCCGCCGCCCTGGATCATGAAGCCATCGATCACACGGTGAAACACGGTGCCGTTGTAAAAGCCGTCCCTGACATATTGCAGGAAATTGGCGACGCTCTTGGGCGCTTTGTCGGCATACAGTTCGATAACCAGGGTACCCTGGTTGGTCTTCAGTTCGACCGTAGGGTTGGCGGCGAAAGCGGACAGATTAGACAGCAGGCCGATGGCCAGCAATAGCAGATATCTCATGGGTGACTCCGAAAGGGGAACAAGAAACTTGCTGCGGACAGAGGAACAGGACGTCAGCCCGTACCCTCGTAAATGATCTTCCACTGTCCGTCTTCCTTTTGCCAGTACTGGCGCTTCTTCATGACGTTGGAAAGATTGTTGCTGCGGTAGTCCTGGTCGAAGGTGACCACGACGATGTCTTCTTTGCCCGGGTTGCGCAACATGCTGATGTTGTTGGCGGCCAGCTTGATCCAGGTCTTGCCGCTGCCGACTTGGCGCTTGCGGGCGCTCCACTGCTCATAGTTCTGGCCATCGCCGGAGAATTTCCTCGAATAATGGTCGAGATAGCGGTCGACATTGAGGCTTTCCCAATCGCTGCGCCATTGTTCGATCCGCTTGTTGAGCGCGGCGCGCTCCGCCTGCCAGTCGTCAAGCGACAACCACTCGATGCTGTTGCTGATGATGACCGGCGTCAGGCCAATCTTCAGGTTCTTCGAGATGGCATCGAGATCCTGGTTGGCCAGCACAACGCAGCCGTTGGAAGCCTTGGGCGGGCGCGAAAAGGTGTCGGAAGGCGTGCCATGCAGCCAGATGCCGTGCCCATTGCGGCCGTTGCGCCTGTCCCATTCGTTGGGATAACTGATGGGGAAAGCACCGCTACCGTAGAAATCGCCAAGTTTTTGCCGCGGCAGGCTGGCAGTGACGTGGTACACGCCGATCGGCGTCTTCATGTCACCCTCGCGCACCTTGTCCGTGCCGAGTTTGCCATGGGAAACGTAATAGTCGGCGACGAAGTGCGGTGTGCCCTTCTCGTTCTGATACAGGTACAGCCGCGACTTTTGCGTATCCACGACGATCGCATAATCCTGGTCGGAGCGCATCTGCAAGAGGTAGCGCGGCACATAGTTGGCCGGCGGCTTGTCATGGTATGCCTTGAGGCGGGCAACCGCCTCCTCGCGCAGGTCGGCAAGCTTATCTTTCGGCGCATTGGCAATATTGCCGAAGGCCTGAATCGGCCGGCTGCGGGCCAGCAGCAGGTCGCCTTTGATGAGGTTGGCGAGGTGGAAGTTCGGATAGGCCTTGACCAGCGCTTCGACATCCCGCAAGGCGCTGTCCAGACGATTCTGTTCGATTTGCTCGAAGACTCGCGCCAGTATCGGTTCCGGGCCGCTATCCGAGTAGCGTGCCGGGTTCGTGTCGGCAGCGGCCAGCGAACCGCAGATCAGGAAGCCGACAACTGCCGAAAGAATATGCTTGTTCATACCGTGGGGGTCACTTGCCGACACGTTCCTGCTGAATCAGCCATCTACCATCCTGCCTGACCATGATCAGGACCTTGGTGCTGCTGGTCTTAAGCGAGGCGGAACGGTAATGCTGGCGGAACTTGACAGTGGCGCGATCGGCGCCTTCAGGCGCGACGTGCAGGCTTTCGATGCTGACCAGGATATTGCCCGGCTTGGTCAATCGCTTGCTGCGTTCGGCTTCCCAGGCTGCACGGGATTCGCCGCCCGGTGTCTGGAAATCCTTGGCGTAATAGCTCAGATAGCCCTTGACGTTCTTCTTCGACCAAGCCGAGGCCCAGGCTTCAAGCACCTTGCCGATGTCGCTGCCGCTATTGCCGGAGGGCGACTTGGTCTCGGCGGCAACAGGCGCAGGCGGCGGGACAGCTGCGGCAACTGCAGGCTTGGCCGGCTCGGGCTTGGGTTCCGGCTTCGGCTCAGGTTTGGCTTCGACCGGCGGGGTCGGAGCTACCGCAACAACCGCAGGTTTGCCGGAATTGGTGGCATTGGTGGCAGGACGCGACGAGGCCGTCATCAGTTCGCGAATCATCGCCAGCTTGGTTTGCGCGCTGGTGTTCGATGAGTCGATCTGCAACGCCTTGTCGTAAGCCTGGCTGGCCATACGCGCATAGATGTCGCCGAGATTTTCATGTGCGGTGGCGTAGGACGGATGGGTGCGAATGGCCATTTCCAGCGCCTGTTTGGCCTTGTCGTACTGTTTCTGCTGGGCGTAAATCACAGCGAGGTTGTTGTAGGGCTCGGGCAGTTCCGGATAGTCCTCGGTGAGCCTGGTGAACACCGTGATGGCTTCGGCAGTGCGGTTCATTTCCGTGAGGATCAGTCCCTTGAGGAAGCGCCCCTGGGCATCCTTGGGTTTGCCGGCAAGATACTTTTCGGTTCTTTCAAGGGCCTGGGCATGCTGTCCCTGCTTCAGCAGCTTGCTGATGTCCTGAAGGGTGTCGGCGAACACCAGCGGGGCAATCGTCAGCAGCGCGACGGCAGTAATGGCGGCGAGTGTGATCCGAATCAGGGAGCGGCTGGCTGTCATGTTATAATGTTGCCTGTTGGGAGCGGGGGTTGAGACCCGCCATTCTAACAAAGAAGCAGGCGCTATTCACAATCTCCGCCATACCTGCCATGACCGGCGCATCCGGCTTGTCCAGCAAGCCATACAGCCCCTTCCGACCATGTTGAAAATCTACAACTCCCTGACCCGCGACAAGCAGACTTTCGTCCCGATCGAACCCGGCAAGTTGCGCATGTATGTCTGCGGCATGACCGTGTACGACGATTGCCACCTCGGCCACGCCAGAATGCTGCTGTCGTTCGATATGGTGTATCGATGGTTCAAAGCGAGCGGCTATGATGTCACCTATGTGCGAAACATTACCGACGTCGACGACAAGATCATCGCCCGTGCGGCTGAGAATAACGAGTCTATCGGCGAATTGACGAAACGCATGATCGCAAACCTTCATCGGGATACCGAACGCTTGTTGATGCTGCCACCCACCTTCGAGCCGCGCGCCACCGAACATGTCCCAGGCATGGTGACGCTGATCGAGAAGCTGATCAGTAACGGCCTAGCCTACCCGGCATCGAACGGCGACGTCTATTATGCCGTGGCGAAGTTCCCCGGATACGGCAAACTGTCGGGGAAAACCCTGTCTGATCTGCGTGCTGGCGAACGTATCGAGATCGATCCGCACAAGCGTGACCCGCTCGATTTCGTCCTGTGGAAAGCCACCAAGCCCGGCGAACCGTCCTGGCCATCGCCCTGGGGACCGGGCCGGCCGGGCTGGCACATCGAGTGCTCGGTGATGAGCGAGTTCCACCTCGGCGATCATTTCGACTTGCACGGCGGTGGCCACGATCTGCAATTCCCGCACCACGAGAACGAAATCGCCCAATCCGAGGGCGCGCATGGTCATGCTTTCGTCAATTACTGGATGCACAACGGCTTCCTGCGCTTCAACGATGAAAAAATGTCCAAGTCGCTGGGCAATTTTTTCAAGATCGACGATGTGCTCAAGGTGTTCGATGCGGAAGTGGTACGCTTTTTCGTGTTGCGCGCCCATTACCGCAGCCCGCTCAACTACACCGAAGCAACCCTGGCCGACGCCAAAAATGCGCTCGACCGGCTCTATACCGCACTCAAGGGTATCGATGCGCCAGCTGTCGCGATCGACTGGGACGAGCCGAACGCACAGCGTTTTCGCACAGCGATGGAAGACGATTTCAATACGCCGGAAGCCGTTGCGGTGCTGTTCGAACTGGCCAGCGAACTCAACCGAACCCGCTCGGCCCAGACTGCGGGTTTGCTGAAAGCGCTGGGAGGAATTCTGGGCTTCCTGCAGCGCGATCCGAATGCCTACCTGCAAGCGGTTCCGGACAGCGGCGAGGGGCCGAGCGCGACGAACATAGAGGAGCGGATCGCCGCCCGGATCGCAGCAAAAAAGGCCAAGAACTTCGCCGAAGCCGACCGGATCCGTGCCGAGCTGCTGGCCGCGGGCATCGTGCTGGAAGATTCGGCGCAGGGCACCACCTGGCGGCGAAATTAATCTCAATGTCATGAATTTCATCGAGCGCCTCAACCAAGCCAGCCGGCAGCGCGACTCTTTGCTCTGCGTCGGTCTCGATCCCGATCCGGCACGCTTCCCCGCCCGGTTTGCCGGCGGTAGCGATGCCATATTCGAATTCTGCCGCGCCATCGTCGACGCCACCGCCGACCTGGCGTGCAGCTTCAAGCCGCAGATTGCCTACTTCTCGGCGCGGCGTGCGGAAGCGCAGCTCGAGGATTTGATCGCTTATATCCACGAGCAGCACCCTGGTCTGCCGGTGATCCTCGATGCCAAACGCGGCGACATCGGCAGCACTGCCGAACTCTATGCCATCGAGGCCTTCGAGCGTTATGGCGCGGATGCGGTCACCGTCAATCCGCTGCTCGGACGCGATTCGATCGAGCCCTTTCTGGCGTATCGGGATCGCGGTGTGATCCTGCTCTGCCGCACTTCGAATCCGGGCGGCAGCGATTTGCAATTTCTCGAAGTGGCTGCGGCGCAGGGCAAGGAGCGCCTCTACGAGAGAATAGCGCGTCTGGCATCAGGGGAGTGGAACGCGCAGGGGCAGTGTGCGCTGGTGGTCGGCGCCACCTATCCGGCGGAGATCGGACGCGTGCGTCAGCTGGTTGGCGACATGCCGCTGCTGGTGCCCGGCATCGGCGCACAGGGCGGCGATATTGCGGCAACCGTCAAGGCCGGATTGAATTCCCAGGGCTTGGGCCTCATCATCAATTCTTCCCGTGCGATCCTGTATGCGGGCACCCAGATCAATGGGGGCGAGGGCTTTGCCGAAGCCGCGCGACAGGTGGCGCGCGAGACCCGTGACGAAATCAATCGTCACCGGGCCGGGTAGCGGATAAAGATTTGGGGAGCGGTTGCGGGAGCGGTCAGTTACATCTTGCAGACGACGAGCCCAAAAGCCTCGACCTGCCGCCAGTCGGTAAATTCAACCACCGTACTGGGATGGGTAGGCCCCTTGGTGATCCACATGATGAAACGAATCATCAGGCGATCGAAGAAGCCGTATTTGGGATAATCGATCTTGCCGGCGAACACCGCCAATTGTTTGGGCTTCCAGGGTATCCGCTTGAGGAATTTCACCAAATAGGGATTGGTGTGCGGCTGGTTTTTTTCCGGTTTCCGCGCGACCACATTCACTGAAAAAAAAGCGTTGGGTTTGCTATCCAGCAGTTGCAGGTTTCGGTTGATGAAATCGACGACTTTCGGATTGTGCTTGCCATAACGGATGCTGGCTCCGATGACGATCTTGTCGAAAGCCGGCAGATCAACTGTCTCCCAGTCATCGACGGATACGAGCGTCACCTGATGCGATTGCTGTTCTATCACCCGCTGCAGTCGCCGACAAATGACTATGGTATGGCCATCCGTGGTGGAATAGATGATCAGAATTTTCTGCTGGCTTGGCGTTTGCAATTGCAGTCCCTTATCAAACAACCCGCTATTCCCCGGTCCGTTCGGCGTGCCTATGCGGGCCGTCCCAACGCTTGACCGCTGTCGTATCGATGTCGAACAAGTCGAGCACCCGCCCGACGCTGTGGCTGACGATGTCATCCAGGGTTTCCGGCCGATTATAGAACGCCGGCATCGGCGGCGCGATGACGGCACCCAGCAAGGAAGCCTCCCATAACAGTTTGCAATGCCCAGTATGCAAGGGCGACTCTCTGACCATCAACACCAGCTTGCGTCCTTCCTTGAGAGTCACGTCCGCGGCGCGCGTCAGCAGATTGTCGGAATAGGAGTTGGCGATTCCCGACAGGGTCTTGATGGAACAAGGGGCGACGACCATCCCGGCGGTTTTGAAAGAACCACTTGAGACGCTTGCCGCGAGGTCTTTGACGTCATACACCCGATGGGCCAAGGCCTCGACGTCCTGCGGCAGCCAGTCCGTTTCCAGTTGGAGGTTCAGCTTTGCCGAGCGGGACATGATCAGGTGTGTCTCGATGTCAGGGATTTCCTGCAGATACTCGAGCAAGCGAATCCCGTAAATCACTCCGCTCGCCCCCGACATCCCCACGATTAGCCGTCTAGGTGTTTTCTTCTTTGCCACGTGAATCTCTCCGTTTCCCTTGAGGATGTCCCGCGAGACAGCTCGAGATAGCCGACTAATCCAATTTAAGCGGGTATTCGTCAGGAAGTCGCCAGCGAAACCCACCCCTACCCGAACAGCATCCCATGAATTGCCCGAATATTATAGTTATTCCGAACGCACGCCACCCCACCGCGTCTGCCGGGCTATCCGGCCAATTGGCATTTGCACCGCGTATCCAGTGCTGCGTAGCAATATAGACATATTAGAAAAATTGATATTTGCTTTAATGTATTGACACTTACGTGACATCCCGTATAATGCTGCATAGCAACAATATTTCATGCCGGCTGCGGGGCATCCGCAGAAAATCTGCCCCACGAGGGCGAAGGAAAATTGAAATGAAATCACCTAAATTACTGCCCTGGTTGGCGAACACTTCTGGCTTGAGCCAAGTTCGCGTGGAGCAGCTTTGGCAAGATGCCAGTCAGTATGCCGCGAATGTCAGCGGCGAAGTGGGAACGTCCGATTATTGGAGCACGGCCCATCAGCAGTTGATCAGTTTGGTCGAGGAAGAAGCCTTGGCCCGGCAACCCGTGGAGTCGGCCCCCTGGCTGATGGCGGCAACCCATATCAGCATGGTCTTGCTGGTAGTGGCTGATGTACTGCCCCAGATATTCGCCAATGTGCATGCCTGGTTTACCGAAGTCAATCATCGTCCGGCTTGATTGCTTGTAGTTGGCTTGTAGTTGGCTTGTGGTTGGCTCGCGTCTCTAACGCGCACTTTCTCCGATAAATTCGGCAGCCGCCCAGAATTCGGCGGCCATGGTTGCCATGGCCGCCAACAGCACCCCGCAGCACCAGCTACTTAGCGGCATGAGGTAGCTTCCGCGCGGGGTAGCCCTTCCCCTTTCGCAATACCCCGAGCCATCGCGAGGTTCACTTTGTAATTCGCTCTAGCGAGGTCGATATATATGTTTGTTGACTTGCCATAGAGCACAAAGGAGAATTTGCCCGCGATACGTAGTCCTGCGCTCTATCAAAACGCGCACCAATGGGGGAGGTTACTGTCATGTCTTGCGACCAGGCAAATGTCGCCAACAACGCGCCGGAGCAATTGACCGACGCCTTGTCTCTCCGTTGCGAGCGTTTCAAGAACATCTTTCGGTTGCAAGGCATGATCGCGCGCGAACGCGATAATCGGAAACTTTCGGCAATCATCATGCACGAAGTGACTCGGCTGGTGGATGTTGATAGGGGATCGCTTTTTCTCTATGACAACATCACCGGCGAACTTCGGGCTGCCTATGCCGATGGTCTGGAGGCCGACAGCCTGATAGTCCCCCTGCGGATGGGGGTGATCGGCGCGGCGATTCTCCAACGCCATTGCATCAACATTGTAAACGCCTATCAGAACGAGTTCTTTTGCAGCACGGTCGATGCCGACTCGGGTTATCGGACCGACAGCGTGCTGGCAATGCCGATCGTCACTCAGCAAGGAAACGTCATAGGCGGGCTCCAGCTTATCAACAAGCTGGTCGGACGCTTCACCCTTGAGGACGAAGATCGGCTGAATGCAATCGCCGAGTATCTCGCGGCAACCAGTTCCGAAGGCTGGATAGATACTGAACTTGCCCGCCAGAAAATCGATGTGTTGCGGGAAGAAGTTGGCTGCGATCGTTGCGCCGTCTTTCAACTGGACGAAGCAACGGGGCAACTGGTTTCAGTTTATGCAAACGGCTTGGACAAGCAAATAACCTTGCGTGTAAGGGTTGGCATCGCCGGGCTGGTGGCGCTTAACGGAAAGACTCTCGTTGTTTTGGATCCGGCCAAGGATCCGCGCTTTAACCCATCCTTCGACCGGCTCACGGGTTACCAGACACGCAATATTCTTACCGTGCCGCTCAAAGCCTCGTCCAATGGAACGCTGGGCGTGATTCAACTCATCAACCGGCGGTGCGGCGATTTTTCCGATGATGACATCGAGTTGCTGGAAACGATTGCGGGTGTCGTGGCTGTCGTTGTCGAGAATGGCAATCTGGTCAGCGATATCGACCGGCAGTTCCACAGCTTCCTGGAAACGATGACCGCGTCGCTCGATGCCCGGGATAAATTGACGGCCAGCCATTCGTGCCGGGTAGCGGAAATTGCGTTGAAAATCGCGCTGGAACTCGGATTCGATGCCGATGACCTGGATATTCTCAAAGTGGCCGCCATGCTGCATGATTACGGGAAAATCGGCGTGAACGATGCGGTGCTGCGGAAGAACGGCATGCTTGATGAGGCGGAATATCGCCATATGAAGACGCATGCGGAGATGACCCACGAAATCCTCGAAAAGGTTTATTTCACCAGAAAATACCGTGGCGTACCGCTGATCGCCGCCTCGCACCATGAAGCGTTGGACGGCTCCGGCTATCCGCGTGGTCTGCATGGGCAAAACATTCCCTTCATGGCAAAGATCTTGACTGTGGCGGATGTCTTTGAGGCGCTATCCTCCGATAGACACTATCGCAAAAAGATGGACAAGGCCGCGGCGATGGCAATTCTCGATGCGGGTATCGGAACGAAGTTCGACGCAAAGGTTGTCGCAGCGCTCAAGCGCTCCTCTGCCAATGCCGACAGCGATGGGGCAAAGCTGCTCTAGCGTGGTAGCCTGGCTTCTGGCACGACAGGTGACGCCCCGGCGAACGAGAGACACAATGTCTGGAAGCTTGTACATGGTGCGGGCTCACCATGCTGTCGGCTTTGCCAGGGCTCACCGAGTGTGTTTCAATAGCACCGCAAGCCACTCCTTAATCACGGGAAACATGAGGTCGCTATGAGTCCGTCTTCAAACCGCGCAAAGCCGGGTGCCAACGCCAGCGCTTTGGGTCTTTTCTGGATGTTTGTTTGCGGCATGTTGCTGAGTGTGTCTGTCGCAGCGGCTGAAGCGAATGTTTCAAGCCCCGATGCCGGCAAGCGCTTCGCATCTGTCTGGCGCATCCGGGGAGACATCACGGCATCGGGAGGCGCTTCCGATGGGGAAAGACCCTTGCGTGAGGGCGACCTGGTCTTTGTCGGAGAACGCGTGCGCGCCGCATCGGCGTCTGAAGCCGTATTGAAGACCGACGATGCGGGGATCGTTGCCATCAGGCCGGGCGCCGAGTTCGTCGCCGAGCGGTTTGCCGCGCTGGGAGCGCCTTCCGACAGTTTCACCATGCGTCTGATCACCGGTTCGCTGCGGGTCATTACGGGTTGGATCGGGCGCACCAACCGCGCCGGAAACCGCATCGTCACGCCGACAGGCACCATCGGCATTCGCGGCACCGACCATGAACCCTATGTGCTGGCCAAAGATCTGGTCGGAACAAATACCTATCGGGCAGGAACCTATGACAAGGTGAATCGCGGCGGGACCACGCTGGAAGCCGCCGGGCAGTCCCTCGATATCGACGCGGGCAAGGTCGGCTTTGCCCGCTTTTCCGGCGGCAGGAAGGAACGGGCGCTGATGACGATCCTGCTGCCGGTACTGCTGGAAAAGGTGCCGGATTTCTATGTGCCCGGCGAGTTCGATGCCGAACTCGATCGCTACTCCCAAACCGCGGACGAGGTCAGCCTTCAGCAATTGGCGCAGAAACGCAAGGGCACCGCGGCAGCCCCGGCGAAGGCATGTGCCTCCACCGAAATCGCCAAGACCTGGCTGGCACAGCTGGACGGCGCAATCGTCCGGCACGATGCACCGAGCATTATCGCGATGTTTGCGCCCGAGGTGGCGGTTCGCGCCATCGTGATCAAAAAAGACGGCAGCACGTCGGCGATCGATCTCGGACGCGAAGAGCTTGCGCAGAGCACGCTGACCGCGATGAAGCAGCTCAAGGGCTATAAGCACCGACGCGTCTCGCTCGAGGCGAGGCTCGCCGATGCCGACGGCGGCCCGTCATGCGAGCGCGTAGGCATCAAGTCGGTGGTGATCGAGCAGGGGCTGCAAGCGGGCAAGCGCTTCCGTTTCGAATCCCAGGAGGACTACGTGATTGAACTGCGGGCCGGGAAGTGGCTCGCGATCAAGGCCGAGACGACGCAACGGTAGCGCTGTCATCGCTTGCAAGGGCTCCCGTGTCCAACCACTGGTTATTCGCATGGAAAACGGATGCTGGAAAACCCGCTAGCAAAGCCGCTTCAGTCATAAAAAAGTCCGGCGGCATTCAGACCGAACGCGGCGGGGACAATTTCGCCAAGTCCCTGCTGCTGAGCTTGGCACTGCATGCATTGGTCATTTCGCTGCAATTCGGAGAGTCCGACAGCGGCCTGCCGTGGTTCGCCATGCCGGGAGAAGAGCGCTTTGCCAGCATCCCCACGCTCAATGCGATCCTGCGCAGCCAGGTGGCAACGGAAAAGCCGGCAGCGGATCGGCTCGAAGAGCCTGTTGTCGGCGAAAGCAAGACCTACCCCGCCAAACCGCTGGTCAGGGAACCCCCGCCGCCACACCTGCCGCTTGAACCCGCAACCGCCAGCATGGCCAAACTCGTGACGTTGCCGCAAGAAACGGGGGAGCAGGGCCGGGTCGCCGGCACGGAGGCAGAAGTACCGAAGCTTGATGCGCCCGATGCGGGCATCGCCGTGTTGGGCACGGACAAGGAAAGCGCGTGGAGCCTGCCCGCTGCCAAGGCCCGGCTGGAAGAAGAAGCCCGCAACGAACAGCCGGCCGTGGAGAAAACCGGGGAAGCGCCCTTACTCGAAGAAAAAATGGTCGAAGACTTGGCGCGGATTGAAGAGGAAAAAGCCGCACTGGCGGCCGCTGTGCGGGAAAAGGAACTGGCATTGGAGAGAAAGCGGGCTGAAGACCTGGCACGCCTCGAAGCCAAGAAAGCGGAACAGGCCGCCGCGGCCAAAGCCAAGGAAGACGCATTGACGAAGCAGGCCGAAGCCGAAGCCATGGCGCGCAAACGCCAAGCGGAACAGGCCGCCGCGGAAAAGGCCAGCGCCGAAAGAGCCGCTGCAGAAAAAATTGCCGCGGAGAAAAACTTGGCCGCCGCACAAAATCGGATGCCGAATGTGGCGGCAGGAAAATCCGCGGCGGGCAAGGAAAATGGCGCAGGGCCGGCGGCAGAGAAGGGGAGTGAGCTTGCCAGACGGGCTCTCGACATGGCCAGAAGCGGCTTGCCGGGTCTGTCGGGCCCGCCGGCCAGGGAACCGGCGGCATCTGCCCGGCCGCGGCGGGGCGGCATCCTGGGCAGAGACCCCAAGGACATTCAACTGGTTTTCTATGGCGAGGGCTGGCGGCAGAAGGTCGAACGCATAGGCAGCATGAATTACCCGCGGCTGTCGAAAAACCTTGTCTATGATCCCCTGGTGGCGACCGTGAGCATTAACAGCGACGGCACGCTGGCCGGGGTTCGCATCGAGAAGAGCAGCGGCCACAAGGACCTGGATGCAGCGGTGCTGCGGATCGTGACGATGAGTGCGCCATTCGCCGCTTTCCCGCCAGACCTCAAGCGCAGTTACGACGTCGTGGATATCACGCGCACCTGGACTTTCCAGGAAGATATCCCGAGAATCACCGGTCAGTGAACCCGCGGGATGTCGGACCAGCGGGTGGTATACCCTGGCGACATTTTTTCCCGTTTCATCCGCCAGCGCTGGTCGATACCCTCGGCCGCCGAGCGCAAGGTTCCGCTTCCCCAGATGGCATTGATCCGGTCCATCGCCGCCATGAGACGGGGGTCGTCCCGTTTGTTCGAGAAAAAATCCTGCTGGAATGTGCCGGCCTGAGTGATGTCGAGCAGCGCCACGCCGGCCTTTTGGTAGGCGAAGCCCGGCCGGTAGATGCGTTCCAACGCCCACAGCGCGGCGCGGATAAGACGCAGGCTGTCGTCGGTCGCCGCGGACAAGGGAACGCTCAATTCTTTCTGGTACTGGGGATGCTCCGGTTGGTGCGGGTTGGTACGAATGGACACCTGGACCATGCGCGCCAGCGATCCCTGTTGCCTGAGCCTGGCGGCGGCTCGGGCCATATAGCTGGCTACCGCTTCGCGCAGTTCCGGCAGCTCATGGACGTAGCTGCCGAATGAGCGCGAGGAGATGATCTGCTGCTTGTTGGGCGGCGTTTCCTCGAAGCCGAGGCAGGGCACGCCGTTGAGTTCCATGACCGTACGCTCCAGCACCACCGAGAATTCGCGCCGTAGTGTCTTGGCGTCGGCCCGGCGCAGATTTTCCACGCTGACGATACCGCGCCGCCTGAGTCCCTCGCGCAACTGTTTGCCGACACCCCAGATCTCGCCGCTGTCGATGGTCGAGAAAAGCCCGGACCGTTCGCTTTCCGTCATTCGTATGAAATCGCAGACACCCTCCTCCCCGGCCAGGTTCTTCTTGGCACAATGGTTGGCGAGCTTGGCCAGGGTTTTGGTGGCGGCGATACCGATGCAGATCGGCAGACCGAGCCACTGCCTGACCTGCCGGCGCATCCGCTGGCCATATGCCACCAAGTCGAAATGTTCGAAACCGCCCAGGCCGAGGAAGCATTCATCGATGGAATAGATTTCCTGCTGCGGGGAATATTCGCCGAGCACCGTCATCAGGCGGTTGCTCATGTCCGCGTATAGTTCATAGTTGCTGGACAGCGCGATGATGCCATGCTGCCTCGCGAAATTACGCATCTGGAACCAGGGGGCACACATCTTGATTCCCAGCATCCGCGCCTCGGCCGAACGGGCGACGACACAGCCGTCGTTGTTGGAAAGAACCACCACCGGTTTCGCTTCCAGCCTGGGATTAAACACCCGTTCGCAGGAAACGAAGAAATTGTTGCCGTCGATCAAAGCGAAGCTCATTGCATCAGAGGGTGCAGCGACCAGCGCACCACACCCCAGACGCTGAGCTGCTGCTCCTCGCCAACGAGAATGTCCCGATGGGCCGAACTGCCGGCCCGCAGCAGATAGCCGACCGGCAGGCGACAGAGCTGCTTGACGGTGAATTCGCCATCCACCACCGCCACCACGATGCTGCGGTCGGTCGGCTTGGCGGAGCGATCCACCACCAGCGTGTCGCCATCGTGAATACCGAAACCGACCATCGAGTCGCCTGCCACCCGCACTAAGAAAGTGGCCTCCGGCTGAGCGATCAGGTGCTGGTTGAGGTCGATCCGTCCTTCGGCATAGTCATCCGCGGGCGACGGAAAACCCGCCGGCACGGGCTTTATCAGCATCGGGCAACCCAGCGACGAAATGACCGGCGAAGGCAGACCGGCGAAAAGTCTTTCCGTCGGGAGAGCGCTTGCCCCCAAAGTCATGCGACGATCCATGGGAGAGTGTTAATGTTTGTATCGTCGGATCAGGCCGACCATCACTCCGAAAATTTCGAGAGCGCCTTTCGGGCGGATCACCGGGTAGGCCTTGTTGTGCGGCTTGAGAATGAACTTGCCGCGCTCTAGCCCAAGCTCCTTGAGCGTGAATTCGTTGTCGACGATGGCCACCACGAAATCGCCCTTGCTGGCGGCCCCGCCGCGTTCCACCACGGCCACATCGCCATCGTTGATGCCGGCGTCGCACATCGAATCGCCCTTGACGGGAATCATGGCAGTGCGTGAAGGTTTGCGGATCAGGTAATCATCGACGAAGAACGGTTCGGCGCTGACATCGTTGGCCAAGGTCGGCATACCGGCCGGCACGGATGCCTCCGCCAGGTTGCGCTCGAAGAAACGCTTGGATGGAATCCAGGCATCGTCGTCGGGAGCCCGCTCGATGAAGCCTTGCGACTCCAGCCGCGCCAGCAGTTTCAGCGAGGCCGTCTTGGAAGCAAAGCCCATCAATTCGGCAAGCCTGGCGTAAGAGGGAATGCGGCGATTGTCGGCATAGTAATCCTGGAGTCGTCCCAGATAGCCGCGGTCTTTTTCGTACTCGGTCATGTTATGCGCTCCGTCGTCGGCATGGTGTGCGTCCGTTCACTTAACTATAGTGACCGAACGGACACCTGTCAACTACGACCCGGAACGACCGCGCGATTTTATGCGAGGTGGTCCAGACTCGGATAGCGCACGTTCTCGACCAGGTGCCGCACATCTTCCGGTGGCGGCTTGGTCAGCAGGCTGACGATGACGATCGCGGCAAAGCCCACCGGCAGGCCGAAGATGCCGCTGGAGATGGGCTGGATATCGAACCAGGCGGCAGCCATCGAGCCGCCGAAAAACGGGTGGGTAATCACGACGTAATACAAGGTGACGGAAAGCCCCGCCACCATGCCGGCAATCGCGCCCCACTGGTTGGCGCGTTGCCAGAACACGCCGCACACCAGCGCCGGGAAAAAACCGGCCGCGGCGATCGAGAAGGCCAGGCCGACCATCAGCAGGATAGTGTCCGGCTTGAGCGAAGCGACCCAGGCGGCAACTATCGCCACCGCCAGCAGCATGGCCTTGGAAATCAGCAGGCGCCGCTGGGTCGAGGCGGTTCGGTCGATCATCTTGTAGTAGATGTCGTGCGCCAAGGCGTTGGCGATGGTCAGCAACAGACCGTCGGCGGTGGAAAGCGCCGCCGCCAGGCCGCCTGCCGCCACCAGGCCGGAAATCACGTAGGGCAAGCCGGCGATCTCCGGCGTGGCCAATACAATCACGTCGGGAGTCAGCGTCAGTTCGGCCAATTGCAAAATGCCATCGCCATTGATGTCCTCGACGCCGACCAGGCCAACCTTGCCCCACGAGGCAACCCAACTCGGCAATGCCGCGATGCTGGAGCCGACCAGATGGTTATATACCTCCCACTTGGCAAACACGGCATAAGCCGGCGCGGTGAAATACAGCAGCGAGATGAAAAACAGCGACCAGAACACCGAGGTACGCGCCTCGCGTACCGAGTAGGTCGTGTAGTAACGCATCAGAATGTGCGGCAACGCCGCCGTGCCGAACATCAGGCAGACAACCAGCGCGATGAAATTGCGCCGCGCAATGTCGGGGGGTTTTTCATCCTTGCCCGTGCCTGGATAAGCCTCGGCATGGGCCTGCGGCCGTACCGATTTCTCGGTATAGGCCCGCGCAGCAGCATCCCATTTGATGCGTGCCTCGGCTTCGTTTTTGGGCAATTCTCGCAGGGCCTTTTCGGCAGCGAAAATTTCCCGGGCAGGCGCATAACTGGCATCCTTAAGCGTCTCCACCCTCTCGGTCAATTTCTTGCGTTCGGCGTCCAGCGATGCCGGCAAGCTTGTCAGTTGCGCATCGAATTCTGCCGACTTGGCCTTGAAGCTGGTGCGCGCCTCGATTTCCTTGGGACTGTCGAACAGCTCTTTTTCCTTGACCCCGAGTTTCTCCAACACACTGCCATACATGAGCTGGGGCACGGGAATGCCGGTCACCTTTTGCGACAGCATCATCACCGGCAGCAAGTAGGCAATGATCAGGATGATGTACTGGGCCACCTGGGTCCAGGTGACCGCACGCATGCCGCCGAGGAAAGAACACACCAGGATTCCGGCCAGGCCGACAAAGGCGCCGATCTCGAAATCGATGCCGATCACCCGGCTGGCAATCAGGCCAACCCCATAGATTTGCGCCACCACATAGGTAAACGATGCGAGTATCGCTATCACTGCGCCGACAAAGCGGGCGAAATTGCCGCCATAGCGGGCGCCGAGAAAATCCGGAATGGTGTATTGGCCGAACTTGCGCAAGTAAGGCGCCAGCAACAGCGCCACCAGGCAAAAGCCGCCCGTCCAGCCAAGAATGAAAGCCAGCCCCTGAAAACCATCGTGATACAGCGTACCCGCCATGCCGATGAAAGAGGCTGCGCTCATCCAGTCGGCGCCGGTCGCCATGCCGTTGAAGAAGGCTGGCACGCGCCGTCCGGCAACGTAATACTCGACCATATCGGCGGTGCGGCTCATCATGCCGATGCCGGCATACAAGGCAATGGTGGCGAACATGAAGATATAGCCGATCATCCGCTGCGACATGCCGAGACGCTCGGCAGTCGTCAAAAGCAGGATGAACAAGATGAAAGCGCCGGTATACCAGGCGTAAAGCAGCTTCAGGCGGCTGTTGTAAATGGACTGGGGCATGCGCTCGGTGATGGCGGATCGATTCCTTCGCCTCGCTGTCGGGCCGGTTTTCAGCCGCTGCGCACAGCCGCTACGTGGCGTTGCCTAGACCGACGGCAGACTCACGGACTCAGGCAAGCCGGCCGGCCTCGCCTACCCGGTGAGAGGGAATTGCGGCCCGCGCACTATCCCGCTTGTCGTAGTAATACCTGACGGCATTCCCGTTGAGCATCACGGTGGCACCCCAGCCTTGTGCTTCCTTGGCCACGGAGCGATTCGGTTCCTTGTGCTTTACCGGATTTGGCTGGGCAGAATCGTTAAGGTTCGGGGTCGCAAGCGGACGCGTTGAGCGTTGAAACGGTAGCAGATCCGCAGTCGTCGCGCGGGGGTTCTTCGGCAACTTTTCTTGCTTCTTGAGCGCGGCGATGATGAGTGAGCAATTTTTCCTGTCGAACTCGAGACATATGCCGTCATCGGTCCAAAACAGGATGTCTCCATCCGCATAGCATTCCAGCAGTACATCCTTGCCTTTGGCGTCCAGTTGGATCGAGTCCGTTGAAGCTGTATTGGGCAGATTCATGATTAATATTCCTTCAGATAGGCTTTATGCTTGGCGGACGATGCTTTACACAAGAAACACAAGTGAGTTGAATCAATTCAGGGATATAACTATAACAAACTATAACAGAGGCACACCGATGAGAGTCCATCCCCGAGACATGGGCATCTCATGATCTCGGTCAAACCTGCCGCATATAATTATTGCATAGCAACATCATCCGCGTAACAATGAAAATCGACAAGGTTTTCTAAGGAAGTGCGTCATGGCCCAAAGCGAGATGCTCAGCTTTATCGAAAATCGTACTTATGACGAAATCAAGATCGGCGACAGGGCGACACTCACGCGCACCTTGCGTCCCGAAGATATCCAGTTGTACGCCATCATGTCGGGGGATGTGAATCCCACTCATGTCGATCCGGAATACGCGCACTCGTCGATGTACCGCGAAGTGGTGGCCCATGGCATGTGGGGCGCCGCACTGATTTCGACGGTGCTGGGCACCCAGTTCCCCGGCCCGGGAACGGTGTATGTCGACCAGACCTTGCACTTCTCCAGACCGGTGACGCTGGGCGACACCGTCACCGTGACGATCACCTGCCAGAAGAAGTTCGACCACAACCGCCACATTATTTTCGACTGCCTGTGCGTCAACCAGGACGGACTCAAGGTGATCGGTGGCACAGCCGAAGTGTTGGCACCGAGCGAAAAAATCAAGCGCGCCCGGATCGCCATGCCAGAATTCACCATCAATGACAGGAAGGCACGCTACGATCACGTGCTGAGTTTCACCAAAGGCTTGGCTGCCATCCCGATGTCCGTGGCACATCCCTGCGATGCCGAATCGCTGAAGGGCGCGCTGATGGCACGCGATGCAGGCCTGATCATCCCCACCTTGGTCGGCCCCGAAGACAAAATCCGCGCGCTCGCCGAGCAAATCGGCCTGTCCCTGCACGACTGCCGCGTCATCAACGCGCAGCACAGCCATGAAGCGGCCGAGGTCGCGGTCTCCCTGGCACGCGAGGGCCAGGTCGAGGCACTCATGAAGGGCTCGCTGCACACCGACGAACTGATGGGCGAAGTGATCAACAAGGCAACCGGACTGCGCACCGCCCGGCGCATCAGCCACGTGTTCCTGATGGACGTGCCGACTTACCCGAGGCCGTTGATGATTACCGACGCCGCGGTGAATGTCGAGCCCAGCCTGGAAGACAAGGTCGACATCGTCCAGAACGCGATCGAGTTGGCCCAGATGCTCGACATCGCCGAACCCAAGGTGGCGATCCTGGCGGCCGTCGAAACCGTCAATCCGAAGATGCGCGCGACACTGGATGCGGCGGCGTTGTGCAAGATGGCCGACCGCGGCCAGATCAAGGGCGGCATCCTCGACGGTCCGCTGGCCTTCGACAATGCCGTCTCGATCGTCGCTGCCAAGACCAAGGGGATACGCTCGGCCGTGGCGGGCCAAGCCGACATTCTGGTGGTGCCGGACATCGAGTCGGGCAATATGCTGGCCAAGCAGTTGGAATATCTCGCCGACGCGCTTTCCGCCGGCATAGTACTCGGCACGCGAGTGCCGATCGTGCTGACCAGCCGCGCCGATACGGCCGAGACGCGCACCGCTTCGTGCGCCATCGCGGTAGTCATGGCGCATGCCAAACGCCGGCAGATATGAGTCATGGCTGACGCAATTCTGGTTCTCAACGCGGGCTCATCCTCGATCAAGTTCGCGTTGTTTCAGTATTCCGGCCGCGGACAAGTCGACCGCCGTCCGGCAATCTCCGGCCAGATCGACGCCATCGACGCCAGCAGCCCCGAAGGCCCCCACCTGAAAGCCAGCGACTCCGCCAATAATGTGCTCACCGACCAGCACCTCGGCCGCCTGCGGGGCGGGCGCGGCGACCCGCATCGCATTGCGCTGAACCACCTCCTCGACTGGCTCAAGGACCATGATAATGGCATGACATTGTGCGCGGCCGGACACCGTGTGGTACATGGCGGACAACAATACGCTCTGCCGATCCGCCTCGACGCGGCGATCCGCGCCGATCTGGCCCGCCTCATCCCGCTCGCGCCGCTGCATCAGCCGCACAACCTCGATGCAATTCGCGCCGTCGCCGAACTGCTGCCAGACCTGCCGCAGGTGGCCTGTTTCGATACCGCCTTCCACCGTAGCCAGCCTGCGGTCGCCCAGCTGTTTGCATTGCCGCGCGCCATCACGGCACAGGGCGTGCGCCGCTATGGTTTCCACGGACTGTCCTACGAATATATCGCCGAGGTGCTCCCCGAGCATCTCGATGCGGGGTGCGCGAATGGCCGCGCGAATGGTCGTGTTGTGGTCGCCCATCTCGGCAACGGCGCCAGCATGTGCGCCATGCGCAACCGCAAGAGCATCGCCACGACCATGGGCTTCACTGCCGTCGAGGGCCTGATGATGGGTACCCGCACCGGCAGCCTCGACCCGGGCGTGATGCTGTACCTCATGGATTACCAAGGCATGGACGCCAAGGCGTTGACCCGATTGCTGTACAAGGAATCCGGCTTGCTCGGCGTCTCCGGCATTTCCCCGGACATGCGCGTGCTGCTCGCCTCGGAGTGTGTCGAAGCCCACGAAGCGGTGGAACTGTTTTGCTACCGCATCATCCGCGAACTGGGCTCGCTGGCCGCCGCGCTGGGCGGACTGGATGCCTTGGTGTTCACCGGCGGCATCGGCGAACATGCCGCGCCGGTACGGCAGACAGTCTGCGCGGCAACCCGCTGGCTAGGTATCGAGCTCGACCCGAGGGCGAACGCGAACAATGACACATGCATTTCCCTGGCGACCGGCAAGGTCAGTGTGCTGGTCCTGCCGGCCAACGAAGAATGGATGATCGCCCGCCATACCGCAGCTTTGATCCAATAGCCTGAATTTTCTCTGTTTTTCTCGAAAATACCTACTACATATAGTGGCACGAATCGGCGCGCGCCACTAGATAATTCCCTAATTATCTGATTTTTAAAGAGTGTAAATTTTTCACTTTCCTTCGACAGAAACCGGGGGTATGCTTTCCAACTCCTATCGCCGAACTTCCCCGGGAATAACTATGAATTCAAACAAGCTCCGCACCGGTGAAACCATTTCAAATCAATCAGTTGAACAAAAAAACCAGCCAGCACCGCAAGAAATCACGGGCCTCGTGCTGATCGAAAAATATGCCAAAGGCAATGAGTCGAATGTCACTGAGGTCCGCATGCGTGTTGCCCGCGCCCTGGCTTCGGTCGAAACCGAAGATAAACGCGCCTTCTGGGAAACCGCCTTTCTCGAAGCGCAGGAGAACGGTTTTGTGCCGGCCGGCCGCATCAACTCCGCCGCCGGAACCGACCTTTGCGCCACGCTGATCAACTGTTTCGTGCAACCGGTGGGGGATTCGATTTCCGAAGTCGTCGATGGCCGCCCCGGCATATATACCGCTTTGCAGCAGGCCGCCGAAACCATGCGACGCGGCGGTGGGGTCGGCTATGACTTCTCCTCGATCCGCCCGATCGGCGCCCACGTCAAGGGTACGCAGTCGCGCGCTTCCGGCCCGGTCTCCTACATGCGGGTGTTCGACCGCTCCTGCGAGACGGTGGAATCCGCCGGCAGTCGCCGGGGGGCGCAAATGGGCGTGCTGCGTTGCGACCATCCCGACATCGAGGAATTCATCCACGCCAAGGACAAGGGCGATCTCACCAACTTCAATATCTCGATTGGGGTGACCGACGAATTCATGCGCGCCGTCGAAAACGACCGCGAGGTGGAACTGGTCCATAAGGCCAAGCCGTCGGCCGACTTCCTGACCACCGGCGCCTACCAGCGCGAAGAAGACGGCAGCGGATCGTGGGTCTACCGCAAGCTCAAGGCCCGCGACCTGTGGGAACAAATCATGCGTTCGACCTACGATCATGCCGAACCGGGCATTCTGTTCCTCGACCGCATGAACCGCGACAACAATCTGTCTTACTGCGAAACCATCGAGGCCACCAATCCCTGCGCCGAACAGCCGCTGCCGCCCTACGGCTGCTGCTGCCTGGGTTCGATCAACTTGACGCCGTTCATCGGCGCGCCGTTCACCGAGCAGGCGACGTTCGATTTCGCCGCTTTCGGCAAAGTCATCGATACCTCGGTGCGTATGCTCGACAATGTGCTCGATGCCACCCACTGGCCGCTCCCCCAGCAGTCGGCCGAAGCCCAGGCCAAGCGCCGTGTCGGTCTCGGCTTTACCGGGCTCGGCGATGCGCTGATCATGCTGCGCCAGCGCTACGACACCAACGAGGCACGCGCCACAGCCACCAAAATATCCGAATATCTGCGCGACCGCGCCTACCTTGCCTCGGTCGAACTGGCCAAGGAGCGCGGTGCCTTCCCGTTGTTCAACGCCGACATGTATCTGTCCGGCGGCAATTTCGCCTCGCGCCTGCCGGTCGAGATCAAGGAACAGATCCGCAAGCACGGCATCCGCAACTCCCATCTGCTGTCGATCGCGCCGACCGGCACGATCTCGCTGGCCTTCGCCGACAACGCCAGCAACGGCATCGAACCGCCTTTCTCCTGGGTGTATACGCGCAAGAAACGCATGGTCGACGGCACCTTCAAGGAATACGCGGTCGAGGACTATGCCTGGCGTTATTACAAGCACGTCGGCGGCGATGTGACGAAGCTGCCGGACTACTTCGTGACGGCGCTGGATATCTCGGCAGAAGCCCACAAGGACATGGTTGCCGCGGTAGCGCCGTATATCGACACTTCGATATCGAAGACGGTGAACGTGCCGGAAGACTATCCCTACGCCGAGTTCGAGAATCTCTATATGGCCGCCTGGAAAGCCGGCCTGAAAGGGCTGGCCACTTATCGGCCGAACGCAGTGCTGGGCAGCGTGCTGTCGGTTGCCGACAGCAAGGCCGCAGAGAAAAAACAGCCTCAGGACGTCGTCATCAGCGGAGCCAATCGCCGCCTGTCGATCGGCTCCTTGCCGGCGCCGGTGCTGGCTTCGCTGCGCTGGCCGGGCCGGCCGCGGCTGACTGACGGCAATTCCGCATGGACTTACATGATCGAAACGCCGCATGGCGAATTCGCACTGTTCGTCGGGCATATCGCGAACGGCAAGAAAGTTCCCTTCGAGGTCTGGGTCAACGGTTCCGAACAACCGCGTGGTCTGGGGGCGGTGGCCAAGACGCTGTCGATGGACATGCGCGCCAACGACCGGGGCTGGCTGAAGCTGAAACTCGATGTGCTGGCCAAGACCATCGGCGATGAACCCTTCAACATGCCCTTCCCGCCGCATGGCGAACAAAAGCTCATGCCCGGCGTCGTCTCCGCCGTGGCCCAGGTGATCCGTTACCGTTGCGAGCGCATCGGCGCCTTCGAAGGCAACGACCCGACGCCGGTAATCGACACCATGTTCAGCCGCGATGAGCCGAAGACCGGCACCGATGGCACCTTGTCGTGGACGGTGGACATCAGCAACCCGGCTTCAGGCGAGGAGTTCGTGCTGGGCCTCAAGGAAATCACCCTGCCCGACGGCGTCACGCGGCCGTATTCGGTATGGCTGTCGGGCAACTATCCGCGCGCCCTGGACGGCCTGACCAAACTGCTATCGCTCGATATGCGCGTCATGGACCCGGCCTGGATCGGCATGAAATTACGCAAGCTGCTCAACTATCCCGAGCCGCTCGGCGACTTCATGGCCTTCATTCCCGGCACGCGCCGCCAGCAGAACTGGCCGTCGACGGTGGCCTACATCGCGCGGCTGATCATGCACCGTTACGCGATGCTCGGTATCCTCGACGAGAACGGCTACCCGACGCGCGAGATGGGCATCCTCGAAACCCCGCAGGAAAAGGGCGTATCGAAGATCATGCGGGGCGCGCTGTGTGCCGAATGTGGCAATTTCACGGTGATCCGCAAGGATGGCTGCGACTTCTGCAGCGCCTGCGGCGCGGTGGGGAGTTGCGGCTGAGGGTGGTGATGCGAATAAGCTGGTTGTCGATTTGCAGAAATAGCTGGACTGGTTGACGCGAATAAGCTGGACTAGCTTCCGGTATCTATGTGACGAAACCCCAAGGAATCAAATCCTTGGGGTTTTTTTCGGCCAAAGGTTGTTGAAGCGACCGACGGGAAAATTTCGAATTTGCTTTCCCTTTTACTCTGCTTCGAATCTCCAATATTTCGCACTATTATCGAGCCTTAGCCCAATAATCGTTAGTCGCGAGCCGCGAAATAACTGGACTATAAGGAATTGCCGCAAGTAAGCTGGACTATGGGGACAGGTTGACGCGAAATAGCTGAACTAAAGTGATGCGCGATTATTTCCGCTTCTAATATCAAGCCACGGGATGTTCCATGGATAAGGCAACCTCGCTGTTATCGGGATCAGAGCGTGGGACGCAATCGGCAATTGTTTTTGCCTTGGTCGCAGAGCGGCTGACCGCCTTCTACGACCACGGGCATTGGCTGTCCAAAGCCCAAGGTGCAACCTTGTGTGCCGATTGGCTGACCCGTTCCAAACGCACCATGCCGATGGAACAGCGAAAGCACCTATCAGAACTCAGCGATCAGCTTGCGCGAAAGATTGCTGATTCCCTGACTCGCGAAGCCGGGCTCTATACCGCACACGAGATGATGGAGTCGCTTTCCCAGAACAATCTGTCGGAAGTAGGTCGCTCGCTCATGGATGAATGTGTCAGGCTGATTGCCGGTGAAGCCGCGTGACTCACTCCGTTTTGAATCTCCAATGTTTCGTACTTCCACAAGGTCTATGCCAAAGAATTATTAGTCGCGAGGCGCGACGATATGAGTCTTCCTCAACATGACTCACGCATTGGTATCCCAAAACTCAATATCCACTACGGTAATATGCCTTCCGATGGCATAATTGCTTATCGACAGTTCATTAGAAATGGACAGCCGGGAAACTGATGCCGGTGATCCTCTTCAGGCGCAGAAGATCACTATGCGTTCGAGTGACTAGCAAGGCCGATCAGGGGGCGCCCTTTCTTAGGGCTGAATCAATAGAAATGGCTGGATAGAGGGATATATGGCTAGCTTCACAGATGGACTTGTTTCTGGTGACCCAGCTAAAAAGATCAACAGCCTTCGCTCAAGAAGCGTAGATGAAAAGACGGTCACAGCAGCCAGCAAGGGTGCTCTTGTTACAAAGGTACAGGGAGAAGAGCAGGATGGTTGGTCGGTCGCGAAATGGAACAAGAAATCGGTTCGGCTAACAAAGGCGAAGCCAAATGATCGCCAGCTTGAGGATGACATCTGGAGCCTTCTGTACAGGCTGGGCTTCAAAGAATTAAACGCTGACCGGAACTTCACCATAAAGCTTGGAGACAATGCGCCCGCTCGTCAGATCGACATCTTTGCCAAAGACGATGAAACTGTCTTTATTGTTGAATGCACACATGCCCAAGAGCATCATCAGAAACCTATCAAGGGATTAATCGATAAGATCAATGGGATTCGTGAAGATGTAATAAAGGCTGTACATGCGCACTATGGCAGAAACCCAAAACTAAAAGTGAAGTGGGCAATCGCCACAAGAAATGTTGATTGGCGTAAAGCCGACAAAGACCGAGCAGCCGAGGCGAGCATCGGTATCATTACTGAGCAAGACATTGCGTACTACAACAAACTAACCAGCTATCTTAAGGAAGCTGCCCGCTATCAATTCTTAGCCAGATACCTTAGTGGCGAAGGAGTTGACGGCTTACGATTTGAATTGCCGGCAACCAAGGGCAGTATGGGTGGGATCACTTTCTACAACTTTCTAATTTCACCGTTTGACCTTCTCAAGGTTTCCTATATCAGCCATAAGGGGAATGGAGCAAATGACCTCGATACATACCAGCGTATGGTCAAACCATCCCGACTAAAGAACATTGCCACGTTTATCGACAACGGCGGGCAATTCCCGACCAACATAGTTATCAATTTTAAGACCAAGCGGAACCAGCTCAGATTTAAGAAGATTGAGAGCTTTGACCATACTACATTTGGAACACTAACCCTTCCAGGACAATATGGGTCTGCATGGGTTATCGACGGCCAACATAGGCTTTATGGTTTTGCCTTTTCTGAGCGCTCCAAAAATCAAGTGATACCTGTTCTGGCTTATGAAAATTTGCCGGCACCTCAGGAGATGCAACTATTTATTGATATCAATTGCGAGCAAGTGAAAGTTTCGCGGAGTCTTATGAATGAAATCTATTCGAATCTTCACTATGGTTCGGAGGACCCGGCTGAGAGGTTGGAGGCTCAATACTCAAGGGTTGCACTGCGATTGGACGAACTTCCGGGTTCTCCGGTTCAAAACCGAGTTGTAACCGTTTCCAAGGACAAGGATACCTCCCGCTGTCTGAGTCTCACATCGCTTGCAGATGGAATAAAAGAAAACCGCTTCCTTGGGGTCGTAACCCAAGCGCCGCCCAATCCCCCGGTAATTCAAGTTGGACCGATGAGCCACTTATCCGGAGATATGGAACTCACCACGGAGAAAGCGGCCGATGTTCTTTCAGGTTATCTCAATCTTTTCGCGAAAGGCGCTCCGGGCAACTGGCAACTGGGTGATGCAAAAGGTGGCTTTCTCTGCACCAATAATGGCTTACGCGCACTTTTCAGGCTATTGAGAGAAATCGTCATCTTCTTTGAGAAACACGACCACCTTGTGGCAAGCGCAATGGACGCGGAAGAAATTCTGGAGAAGGTGACACCCTACGCTCAACCGCTTGTGAATTTTTTTGCAAACGCCGATCCGAGCGAAATTCAGAACTTTCGCTCGCGGCAAGCTCTTGATGGTGTAAAAAAGAACTGTTTGGGAATGATGGGTATTATTTCCGAAAGCCATCCGCAATTTACAAACAAGGAATTACAAGAGTATCTTGGAACACGTGACAAGGAAGGCACTAGCGTTGCTCGAATACTCATAGATGAGGTTAACGAAATACTTTTTGGCGACGTGATACACACTCTCCAGCAGCATTATGGAGAACACGAAAAGGAGTGGTGGTGGAAAGGCGTCCCTCAGGCCACAAGAGAAAAATGTCTTGGACAGCAAAACCGTGATGACGGGAAAAATGAAGTTTGGCAGTATCTGTCGTTAGCCGACTACCAGACTATAGTTCCTCATAACTGGGAGTTTTTTGAAAAACGCTATGATCTTTATGGCAAAGGCAACAAATCTGAAAGAGTACGATGGATTGGTCGGCTGAACTCAATCAGGCAGACAACTCATCATCCTGAGAAAGGAATTATTTCGAAGGACGAGGTCGCCTCCGTTCGAGAGATTCATGCCCTAGTAAAGGAAAAGATTGCAGCAACTGCGACCGCATAACAATTCACACTCAGACCTTACGGTTGCTTACTGCTTCAATAATATCCAACGCAGTCTTGGTTCCTACCTTTGCTGAGCGTGCGTTTGATAGCACAACCTTCAGCGCCTTTAGCAGCGCCGTCTCCGTAGCTCTTGAGAAAATTGCTGTTGCCGATTGATCGGCGTGCTCGACTTTATTGCCGAGACTCCTGATGCCATTGGATAATTCCTTTAGACGAATCGATGCCATCGAATGATCGTCGGTACCATCTGCGAGTTTCATGACTTCTTTCGTGGCCTTATGGACATGTTCCTCCGTCAATTCCAGCAATGCCTTCTTTAGCAGCAATGGCGTCTCGTTCTTGTTCGCCAATCCAACCCAGTCGTCTACTGCCTGAAAGTGAATTTGGACATTACGTAGACGTTGGCGTTGCTGCGAGCGCGTCCGAATTCTATGCGCCAGTTCCCCTGCCTTGGTCGTCAATTCCGATTGAAGCCATGTGTAATGGACGGTATGCTCAAAATCGTCACGACGCCCGTTAGGAATGATCTTCTTGGTTAAGACGTGAATATCACCAATTGCCCAAGACGCAAAACGCTGTTCAGGATAGAGCGGTGCAAGTAGCGATTCATCGCCCACTTGGATATTCCCGGCACGTAAACGTATCCCGCCAAAACCAAGCTTTTTCGGGATCGCGCCCATGTATGCATGGTCGCAAATCCAGCCGAATGCCAAGAGTTCACCATCGTCGCCAGCAATTTCAACAAACTCGATGCCACGGAGATTGTCGGTGATATTCGGATTAAACGTGATGGAATTCCGACCACGGTGGTAAATTTGGCCGGCATTGTCGTTGAGTTCGATACGGATAGGGGAACGGACGCCACGATCCGTCAAGAATGACTGAATCTGCTCGCCGTAGGCGAAGTCTGGATGAAATGGAACCGGCGCCACCTGAGATAGATACGAGCGAATCAACTCCTCATTCATCAACAGGTCGTTCTTGAGACGGCCGACCTTGCGTAGTTCTACCTCAAAAAAACGTTTAGCCTTGTCTGTAACTGGCTTCTCCGTGTAGGTGACAATTTCTCGAATGATGTCGACTAGGCTACCGGCATAGTTTAGGTCGCGTAACTTTTCTCTAAGGGCTCGACTGTTCCAGATTACCTCAACAATCTTGGAATCGCCCTCAGCCTTTCCTCTAAATATCAATTCCTGGCAATAACCGAGTCCAGAAAGTCTTCCTATGCCTCGAAAACCGCGCAAGTTTGTACCGCGCTTGTGGCTCGCGCCGATGGCGGTAATCCGTTTCACAAACTCTGAATTGTGAATACTCTCGCCATTATCACGAATACGAACGGTTCGAGTTGCGTGGTCCAATGTAATGATGATGTTCGGATCATCCATGGACAACCCGGCTTGGCGCGCTTCGTCGATGGAATCAGCAGCGTTTTGGATGTATTCGCGATAAATTGTCAGCGGGTCAACGTACATCGCATTGGCTAGCAACTCCAAGATATCCTTACCCACAACTATGTCAGAGTCGATCAGAGTCTTCGACTTGGCCGTAATATTGATTGCAGTGAGTGTCATCGTTCTTTTCTGTAAATGCGGACTACCAGGATAGGGCTAGACTGCCTCCGCCAAGCCTGCATCTTCAACCAATTCGTCTTCAGGAATCACGAAACCGGCCTTCTTGTTTTCTTGCAACCGTTGTCTCATCACGGACCAGATTTCAGCTTCCTCGTTCTTCGGAAGAGGTGTGTAGTAGGCAAGAATGCTATTGACCTTTGGAGAGTCTGCTTTACCAATTAGCCCTGCAAATCCACTGGGTGTTGTACTGGACAGAAGATTCGCCAAGTCACGGCGTTCACCTGCCGACAAGCGGCTGAACTGGGCCTGGAATTCCTGAAGCTTGTCTTTACCCTCGTTGAAGTCGTACCAGAAGCGATTAAACAAGAAATGCTGTGGGCGAAGCAGTAGCTTCTCAAATTCCTCGGTATTTTCTCCAAAGGCTTTGAAGAAGAACTCTGGGGCTCCACTGACAATTCCATGCGTTGCCTGCAAGATGATCTGCATTGAACGCAGGTAATACCTGTTCCAATGCTCTCCGAAATGTGACCGATCAATACTGTCTGTCGGCTGATAGCGCATTGGAAAGGAAAAAATTCTGATGTTCAGCTTCTGATTTAGATCGATGTTGATCCTCATTCGTTGATAAAGGTCAGCCGGGGTGTCCTTGAAGTTGTAAAGCATGTAATTCGAGAGATCGTCCAATCCGACATCGTGCGCCATATTGATTGCCGTCTCGTATGCCTTGCGCAGCCCTAGATGGTCGAATGCAATCCGTAGTGGCTTGATTGCAATAGTTGCCATCTCCTGCAAGTACATCTTGTCCTTGCAAAGGATGCGCGCATCAACCCCCTGATTGAAATCGACGCGACGCTGAGCTGCGGGTTTACCAGGGCGTCGAAAGAAGGCACCCTTATGAAATCCGTTATCCCGTATTTCGGCGATGATGTTCCGGTAATTCGGAGAGGCCACGACGTTGTTATCCATCAACATCAAGTCGCGTTTTTCTCCATGTCGCGCGCTGATGGCCTTTATCAATTCAGTTATTGACTGGGCATCCCGTTGGTCACCTTCCAGCTTAGGCACTCCGCAGAAATGGCACTTGCGGACACAACCGCGCGAGGCATACGCAAAGTAAGCATCATGAACTGGATAAACGTACTGGTCACGAATCTGATCGAGGATCGAGTAATCGGGGACCAAGTCCTCAATTGGCGTTCCAGTGAAATCATCTGAATACAGCTCTTCGGCAAAATCGTCTAGTTGCAGCGACTCGGAAGGCGATGCGGAGAGCAGACCACTGATGAAACGCACACCACGCCAGCGTATTTCCGCCACGAAACGCTCATGCATCAGCGAGGCGGCAATGCCACCCACGAATACTCTAGTCGTATCACCCTTGGCAATGGCGATAGCGTAGTCAACGGACTTGGAGATTTCCTTCCATTCAAAGGAAAAGAGCGTCGTCACATAGATGCGGTCCCAATTTATGTTGGCTACAGAACGATCCTGGTCGCCCTTGATGAACTTGACCTTATCCCTCTTGCCATGCGGCCCGTGGTAGGCCGCGAGCTTCATCAAGCCCAACGGTGGATACTTGTTCTTGTACCCTGGCTCAATGAGCAGAATGTTCTTGTTTGCCATAGGTCATATACCCGACGTTTACTTTCGAACGTAACTGCCGCAGGAGCCCCAGCGCGGCATCGGCGCCACTGGCGCCACCGAAGCCTTTGAGCGGTCCCTGATTCGACCAGTCGATGGAATGAACGAAACCGGATAGCGCAGAAGTGAAATAATCGCGATCGCAACGCTCTCCCTTACTGATTGCTTCCCGATACAACTCGCCAGCCAGGCTCATCAGGCAATACACTCCGATACCCTTGACCAGCATGTTCTGACGTGGATGCGCCCACTCTTCAGCAAGCACCAGCGACACTGCCTTCCAGAACTCAATCAACTTTGCCGCAATAACTTCGTCAACATCTTTGTTGGTGAGTTCCGCTTCCCGCAAGAAGCGGCGAGCAGCCTTTTGCATGGTTCGAAGCGAAGCGACGCGCATCGGCGCAGTGGTTCGGTTGCCACCAAGGTCGAGTCGCTGATACCAGGGCGAGTTTTGATCTTCATGTAGAACCAAGGCTAGGAACAACTCAGGCTTAGCCGTCTTCAAGTCGTCCTCAACCAACCGCGCTTCCGTGTAATCGAGAAGGCTCCCGCTCAAACCTTTAGCCTTGCCGTTGATGACCCGGAATATCTCCATTTCTTCTTCAATACCTAAACCAACATAGGTCATGAACGCGAAGGGAATTGGACTCTCACGCAAATAGCCCAGACGGTGCTGGCAATCAACCTGAGCCATGACCGGACCTTTGCCAGGGTCGACGATAAGTGTTGCCCCTGAGAGTTCTTTCCTTATCTCCCATCCCCGCAGTCCTGGGCGGAGATTAAAGGTCAGAGGAATCGTGGTCGCCCCTGGTCGTTGGATGTACCGCTTGAACTCAAGGCTGTGTCCGCGATGGAATCGACGCTGGTAGCCTCTGCCTGTTACTTCATCCAGGATATCTGGAAAACTGATCTGGCTGAGTTCGGCAGCGGTAGCAAAACCGATGAAAACCTCACGGTCACCGCAGCGGCCGACCTGTCCCGTAAAAGTGAGATTTGCTTTTTTCATTGAGATAATTGCAGTATTTAAGTGCAATTTTAGCCGCCACCATTCCCCCTGTCCATCCATTTGAGTGGCATAACCATATGGCAGGTAATGAGACAAAAACGCCCTCCCTCAACAACCAGTAGGCGTTAGTTAATGCGTTGAATCCAAGTCGCCCAGGCATTTACATAGCGTGTCCCTTAGCGCCGGATGTTCCTGTGCTCGGCTGGATAGAGAATTCGCCAGCGGTCTGAGGGCGGCGATCATCAATGCAGGCATGGCCTTAAAGGCAAGTTGGAGTGCATGAGCGTCGGTATCCATGAGTACAGCGCCAAGAATCAAGGCTTGCCTCTGATCTTTGGCGGCTTTCTCAGGGAAGCCATGTCTCTGGGTACTCGAATAAAGTTTGTGCCACACGAACCGGGCGGCTTGGGGCAGACGAACCGGAATACAGTGGCCCCCTGCCAGCATTGCGCCTGGTTCCGGAGCATCAAGCAAATAGTCGTAGAAAGGTACGCCCTGCGCCGACCACTCCAGTTCCGGAATATTGATCGTTGCCCCGAGTACCTTGCCGGGGGCCAGCATGTCGACCCGCAGACCTTGCGCGCCGGGGAGTTTGACCGAGGTCGACGGCTCCGTTGATGGCAATCCCGGAACTGCCGCAAATGGCAACCCCGTCGCGTGCATCGTGGCCAGAAACGGCAGCGGCACCCCTAGCCTGAGTTGCTGCCGTCGGGCCAAGTCCACGTCGAGCGTCCGGGCCGCTACCGCAACGGCTCCCAACTCGTTCAACCATGCCATATAGCCCAAAGTGCCCACCAGCACCAAGCCAGCCTCAAACGCTTGCCGGTTATGCAGTTCCACCAGCACCCGCGCCACAGATTTGTCGGCAACCTGAAAACCCAGCTTGCGCAATGAGGACACCTGGGTCGCTGCCCACTCGCTGAACGCCATGCGCGCTCGCATTTCCTTAAGCGCCGCACCGTCTCCGTCTTTGCAGACCAAGTCCTCCCACGGTTTTCCCGGCACAGGATAGAAGACGCGATACCAATACGAATAACCCGTCCCCGAGCGCAAAGCGAGCGAACCAGGCGTGCCCGGCAGCAAGGTTCCTGCCGCGAGCGTCCGTTCCTTCAATTCCGCATACTGGGTGCGGAAAGCCAGTTCATGTTCTCGATATAACTTAGGTTCCAGAATTTACCCCATATTTATCGTTTCCATAGGGTAACTATATCACTCACTGCAGATTTACCCCATATTATTTATATTTACGGGGTAAATTCATTGTCTGCTGGCGCCATGCTCTTTCAGACAACCAAGTTTCGCTTTTCTGGTGGCCGCAGATCGGGCAGGTCAGCGTCGATTCAAGTCGCATCGATTACTCGGTCAATTGCGCCAAACCCTTTGCGCCAATCGGCGCTTCGGGCAGCCAGGGAATCAGGGCGCAGCGGGATGAGAGTCGATCGGCCACCCGCCGGATGAAGGGAACCTCGTAGTGACCGCGCTGGGCCAGTAAGGGATTGCGGGTGCCGCTGGCCAGCAGGCTCTGGTTGATTACCCAGGCAAACGGCTGAATCTTGGCGCGCGCAAGATCGTTTTGCAGACGTTCGGCTTCATGCACCGGTGTGGCTTCGGGCAGGGTCACGATCAATACCTTGGTGTAATCCGCATCGCGCAATCGTGGCAGCAGGCTGCGCACGGCTTCCGGCATGTCGCCCTGGGTGCGCAGGACTTCCCGGTGGTAAGACTCGGCGGCATCGAGCAACAGTATGGTGTGGCCAGTGGGTGCCGTATCGAGGACGACAAAGCCTTCCTTGCCGGCATCGACAGCCCGCGCGAAGGCGCGGAATACGGCGATCTCCTCGGTGCAGGGTGAACGCAAGTCTTCTTCGAGCATGGTGCGGCCGTTCGGATCGAGATTGCTCCCGGCCTTGGCGAGCACCTCTGCCGTGTATTGGGCGATTTCCACGGACGGGTCGATGCGGCTTACCGTCAGGAGTGGAATGGCCTCGCCCACAGCGGCATCCAGGTGGGCGGCCGGGTCAGTCGTCGAAAGCTGGACGGGAAAGCCGCGTCGGGCGAGCGTCATGGCGATGGCGGCAGCAACCGTGGTCTTGCCCACGCCCCCCTTGCCCATGGCCATGATGACGCCGCTGCCGGCCTTGGCGATTTCATCGACCAACACGCTGAGCGGTCCAGGCAGCTGCGTCGTCGCCACATCGGAGGGAACCGACAAGTTGGCCTGATCCGGATGAGCCATCTGGCGCAAGGCAGGCAGCCCCACAGTACCCAGCGGCAGGAAGGAAGTCACCGTGCGCGGCAAGTGGCTCAATCCGGCGGGGATCGCCGCCAGTGCCGAGTCGGCCCGCTGCATCATGGCATTGGCGATGGTGTCAGCCGTGGTTTCGGTGGAGAACAGGCCATTGATAGCCAACTGCAGGTTGCTGACGCCGAGTTCAACCAGCTCCGCCCGCGTGCGTTCCGCCTCACGCAAGGCCGAGGTGTCCGGACGACTGACGAGGATGACGGTGGTGCTGGCAGGATCGCAGAGCCGCGCCACAGTAGCGGCATACAGCGACTTTTGCTTTTCCAATCCGGCCAGCGGCCCAAGGCAGGATGCGCCGCTATCCGAGGAAGCGATAAACTCGCTCCAGGCCGAAGGTAGCGTGAGCAGCCGCAAGGTGTGGCCGGTCGGCGCCGTGTCGAAAATCACGTGGTCGAACTCTGCCGTCACTTGCGGTTGACCGAGGAGCTTGGAGAATTCGTCGAAGGCGGCGATTTCGACCGTACAGGCGCCGGAGAACTGCTCCTCCATGCTGGCAATCGCTGCGGCCGGGAGAATGCCTCGATAGGGGGCGACCATCCGCTCGCGATAGTCTCTGGCCGCTGCTTCGGGGTCGATGTTGAGTGCGTAAAGGCCCATGACTCCAGGGATGGCCGTCGGTTGCGCACCGAGGCTTACGCCCAGCACTTCATCCAGATTGGACGCCGGATCGGTGCTCACGATCAGCACGCGTTTGCCGGCATCGGCCAGCGCCAGGCCGGTGGCGCAGGACAGCGAAGTTTTGCCAACGCCGCCTTTGCCAGTAAAAAACAGGTGGCGAGTGGATACGCCCGGCAATGTCATGCTGACATGCTCAGCAGCAGCCGGACTTGGGATTGCAACCCTCGGCGACCACTTTGATAGGCGGCTTCTCGGCGGTTGTCAGGGCGATTCCCAGCTTCTGCACCAGTTGGATACGCGAGGGATACATGCCGGTGGAAACGATGTGTCCATCCACCACCAATATGGGCAAGCGATCCATCCCCGCTTCCATCTCCCTGACGACCTCGGGATTGCCGACGAAAGCCTGCGGTTCCTGGGAAAGGTTGTAGCGCTTGACCTGGATGTCATGCTCCGCCAGCCATTGCAGGTCGGCGGCGAACTGGACCAAGACCGGATCGACTTCCACGCCGCAAACCCCGGTGGAACAGCACATGGCGGGATCAAAAACTTCAAGCTTCTTCTTCATGGAATTTCCTTTTGTTCGTAACATTTGTGTCGGATAACACCGGGTCCCGCAGAGCCCGGGAGGACTCACTAGCGTTCCGTTTTCAACGTGCAGCAGAGCACGCCGGCTTCCCGGTGGTGAAAGTCGCAATGTGTCTCCAAGGCCACTTTCAAGGCGTGGCGAGCCCGATGCAGCCGAATCTTGGCGTTGCCCACGCTGATGCCCGCATCCTGTGCAATTTCCGACGCTGTCCGGTCGAGCATGTCCGCCTGCACCAGCGGGACACGCTGGTGAGCCGGCAACTTCGCCAGCAGTGCCGAGACGCACTGGCTCATCTGCCGTTGTTCGAGATGTTCGAGGTGTTCGAGGTGTTCGCCAATGGCGGCGTCGATCACTTCTTCCGGCTCATCGACAGCTTGTTCCGCGGGCAGGACGGGGCTGCGATCCCGTCGTCGCAACAGATCGTAGGCGAGATTGACGCCGATGCGGTGCAACCAGGTGCCCAGCGCCGCTTCGCCACGGAAACCGTCAACCGCTGTCAGTGCCCGCAACAGCGTTTCGTTGGCCAAGTCCTCGGCTTCCGTCGGACCGACCAGCTGCGCCAGGCTCGCCACCAATCGGCCGCGTTCGGCGGGGTACAGGCGAAGCAGTTCGTCGCGAGATAGTCTTGTGTTCATAACTGTTCCTGCGAATCTTCCTATCCGCGGCCAAGCGAGCGGGCTGACGTCGGAACGAAATACTTCCGCTGAAACCATAGCGCAACATTGACCAGACCGATCATCACCGGCACTTCAACCAGCGGCCCAATGACTGCCGCAAAAGCGACACCCGAGTTGATGCCGTATACCGCCACGGCCACAGCGATGGCCAGTTCAAAGTTGTTGCTGGCTGCGGTAAATGAAAGCGTGGCGCTCTTTTCGTAACCGGCACCCAGGCGCATGCACATGAAAAACGAGAACACGAACATCACCACAAAATAGATCAGCAATGGAATGGCGATGCGCACGACATCCAGCGGAATGCCGATGATCAGTTTGCCTTTCAGGCTGAACATGACCACGATGGTGAAGAGCAGCGCGGCCAGTGTGATCGGTCCGATCTTCGGCACGAAATGAGCGTGGTACCAATCCTTGCCGACAAAACGCAGCATGACCACGCGCGTTAGCACGCCGGCGATACAGGGAATGCCCAGATAGATGAAAACACTTTCGGCAATCTGCTGGATCGAGATATCGACCACCGAGCCGGACAGCCCGAAGAAAGGCGGCAACACCGTGATGAACAGCCAGGCATAGACACTGAAAAACAGCACCTGAAAAATCGAATTGAACGCTACCAAGCCGGCAGCATACTCAGTAGAACCTTTGGCGAGTTCGTTCCAGACGATCACCATGGCAATGCAGCGGGCCAGCCCGATCATGATCAGGCCCACCATGTATTCCGGCTTGTCCTGAAGAAAAATCAGCGCCAGCGCAAACATCAAAACTGGCCCGACAACCCAGTTCTGAACCAGGGAAAGGCCCAATACCCGCCAGTCGCGGAAAACATCGGGCAAGTCTTCGTAACGCACCTTGGCAAAGGGCGGATACATCATCAGAATCAGCCCCACCGCAATGGGAATGTTGGTGGTTCCAACGTTGAAGCTGTTGATGAAGTCCTCAATCCCAGGCACAAAAAAGCCGAGGCCCACACCAAGCGTCATGGCGGCAAAAATCCAGACGGTCAGATATCTGTCCAGGAAAGAGAGTTTGCTTGTCAGGGAAGTCATCGACGTTCATCCCGCGGAAGACCCACAAGCCGATTGGAAGATTCGAAACGGCTGGCCATGATTAGTCTCCCGCGTGAATTCGCTGCGCTGCGGCCAGCACTTCGTCGCGGCTCAGGGTTTCCAATGGAAGCGCAAGGAATGCCTTGATACGCTTTTTCAGCGACTGATAGGCTTCTTCGAAAGCGGCACGCCGAGCTTCGATGGGCTCGATGTGGGCCGGATCGGGAATGCCCCAGTGAGCAGTCGCCGGATGTCCCGGCCACATTGGGCAGACCTCCTTGGCGGCATCCCCGCAGACCGTAAAGATGAAATCGAACTCAGGCTTGCCCGGCATGGCGAACTCGTCCCAGGACTTGCTACGCGCACCTGCGCAAGGCACCCCGTGTTTTTCCAGCGTCTCGAGAGCCACGGGATTCACATGACCGGTCGGCCTGCTACCGGCCGAAAAAGCCTTTATGCGACCCTTACCCATATGGTTGAACAGCATCTCGCCCAGGACGGAACGGGCTGAATTGCCGGTGCATAGCACGAGGACGTTGAATATCCGGCCGGACATGAAAGACTCGAGCTTATCCAGGCTTGCGGCGACGCTTGGAGATGGTTGCGGCCGCAGCCGTCTTCGGCAGGCATTGCCTGCCCTGACAGCAATTGTCGGTGAGATAGGCGATGAGATCGTCCATTGCCTCGAAATTGGCCGAGTAAAAAATAAAACGACCCTCCTGGCGCGAAACCACCAAGCCCGCATGGGACAGCTCTTTCAAATGAAATGACAGCGTTGCCGCCGGCACCCCCATCGCCTCGGCGATGGCGCCGGCATTCCTACCTTCCGGTCCCGCCTCGACGAGCAGACGAAAAACCGCCAACCGCGTCTCCTGCGCCAGTGCCACCAAGGATCTGACTGCCGTATTTATTTCCATACTTCCATTATAGTCGAATTTTTATTTGCTGCACGGACTTTTTTCTGCTTCACGCCGGAACTGTGTAGCCTAATGGTACTTTGTCTGGGGAATACATTGAGTCAGATCATCCACCGGGCACAGTTCGGATACAGGCTCGGCGCACAGATTATCGGACAAGGCGATCAACTGCGCCATCCCCGTTCGTTCACCACTTATACGATAACTGGAACGCCATGGACCAGAACGCCATATCGGTCTGACTGTTCGCAGCATCAGGTGAAACGGCATGGACCGCAGCGCCGGTCTCTGTGTTCTTGAGGCCGTGCACCACGCCAAGGTTAAATTCGAAGTTCCTTCCCGCCTGGTAGCCCAATCCGAACGTAAGGTGGTCCTCCACAATCGCGCTGAAGACGGGGATGATGCCTTGGGTTGGTATCGTATTCTTACCGTGTACCCAGCCGGTACGCAGGATCATGTCTGAACTCAGCGGATATTCGTAACCGATGCGGAATGCGGTCTGATCCTGCATGCCGATATTCATGCTGAACGACTGATCGGGCATAGCCATGCCGTTGAAAGTAACGCCGGTAAAAGATACCGGTATTGAATTGAAGTATTCGCTCCAGCGTACCCGTTGCACTTCGGCGGAGACCCGGCCATACTGTCCGGCGTCGTAAAATGTGCCGACCTTGAGCGAGGATGGCCAGCCGATCTTCATCACGGACTTGGCGCGCATGATGGATTGAGCTGGCATGCCGCTACCAATATCTCCTGTCGGCGTGGTGATCGTGACATCGCCTTCGGCGTTGATGGCGGCCTTGCTGGTCCAGGCTACACCGAACCCGTAGCGGCCGCCTGCATTGTAGGCCAGGCCCAGCTTGAGGCGGAAGTTGGTGTCGGTGCCGTCCATGTCGGCGGCACCGAAACGGCCGAGCATTGGATTGGCGAACGGCATTTTCATGCGCAGCATGCCGTATCCGATCTGCGGCGAGATGCCCACCGATAATTCCTCCGACATCCGGTACGAGGCTGTGGGCGTGATGATCATGTAGCCAATCTGGCTGAAATGTTCGATGCCGTAGTTGCCGGCACCACCCAGAAGCGCATTGTTGACGTTCAGCACGCCGTAGTCGGAGCCGGAACCTCCTTCGTTGAACATGGCGACACCGATCACCAGCCGCTCATTGATACGCTTGGCGTAGCCGGCCGAGGGGATAAGGTAAATTGGATTCTTGCCGTCGGTATTGTTCACTGAATTACGGTAACCGAACTGGGGGACCATCATGTCCAAGCTCACATCAGCCCGCGCGTTACCAATGTTGGCGAGCAGCGCCGGGTTGGTGTTCATCACCGTAGTATCGTCACCTACTGCAATGGCGGTACCGGCGCGGCCCATTGACTTGGCGCCAGTGGCGAGATTCTCCAACCCCGTATTGGCGCTTGCCGCTATCGGCGTCATCAGCAACGCAACAACGAGGACGCCGATCGGCGCTGGAATGCGATAACTTATGCTTTTTTTCATATTTGTCTCCTTAGTACCGTTGTCTAATAAAAAATATATGGGCTGCTTCTCCGTCTCTTCTGATATTGATCGACAACGAAATCCACACCCCAGGCAGCGTGGCTGACCAGAGCAGCGGCAACATCAGAAACAGCAGCAGTAGCCAGTCCTGCCAGCGTTCGAATTGAATGGCGACGGTTTGATGAGGCAATCACTGCCTCATACTGGAGACGAATGAAACGTTAAATAGATGCAGGCAGCCGGCAATAATCAATCAGCGTAATCATGGATGCGGCCGGTGCGGGTGCTGATACCTTCACCGCCGGTGAAGACGGCAAAGGCACCTGTGTCTTGCCCAGTCGCAACCGATCGACGAATTTTCTATCCAGCTGCCAAATTCATCTCGTGACGCACGGTTTGGTACAGGTTATCGGCGCGGATTTGCGTCATCGAATAGCACGGGCCACCCATGCGCTCCGCCAGGTTCGACGCCAAGTCTTGATCGAAGCCCTCGTACTCCAAGTAGATCGTCACCGTCTTAATGTGTCCTCGCTTGAATTGTTCCGCCAGGCGGTTCGACTCTTCCAGAGGCGGCAATTGGCTAACCGGGACGTTGCCCGCGCCATCCGTCAATAAGATCATCAATGGCACCACATCCGGGTGCAAGGCCTTCTCGCGCTTAATCGTATCCAGCGCCAAGATCAGCCCGGCGCTCAAAGGTGTCTTACCGCCGATGGGGATATCTTGCAGTACCCGCTTCGCCAATTGCACCGAACTGGTCGGCGGCAAAACCATGCTGGCTTGTTTTCCTCGGAACACGATCAGCCCAACCCGGTCACGCCGCTGGTAGGCGTCGGTGAGCAACGACAAAATCGCGCCCTTGGTGGCCTGCATGCGCTCCGAGGCCGCCATGCTCCACGACGCATCCACCACAAACAAGATCAGGTTCGCCGTGCTGCGGACGCGGACTTTGCGTTGCAAGTCGCTCATCTTGAGCAAATAAGCATGACTGCCGTGAGCGCCTTCATCACGCCGCGCTCGTTGGTAAGGCGCAGCGGCGCGGATCGTCGCATCGAAGGCGATGTCGGTATCGCCCTTGCCGGCGGGACGAGCCTGGATGTAATGTCCGCGCTTGCGGTCTGTCTTGGTCTTGGAACGACGACCCGTTTGCTTGCGGGTCAGCTTATCGAGGTTGGTTTGCAGTTTGCGCGGGAAAAATTCTTCGCCGGTTTCGACATTCCTGCCGCCCTCACACGAATACGCATCGCGGTTATCAAACTCTTTCTGCGGGCTGGGGTCGGCTTGACCGGAGAACGGCGTATCTTTCTCAGCGGATTGGGCTACCGGCTTTTTTTTTTGCTAGCCGACTGTTCGTCGCCTTCGCCCGGTTCGCTGGGTTCGTTGGTTTCCTTGCATTGGTTGTCTTCAGCCCATTCCAACTTGATTCGTTCCATCTGCACTTGCATGGCAGGTACGTCCATCTGCCCATCGGCGAACGGACCATGCCTCAAGCGGTGCGGGATCGCCAATTTCGCCGCCAACAGGATATCGCGGTCTTCGACGTGCAGGCGTTGCTCAAAAGCGGCATGGGCGCGGGCGGCCTTCAAAATGACCAGATCGGCGCGATGACCGTCGATCTTCAGTAGGGTGGTGATTTTCGCTATTGTGAACAAGTCGCGCCGGCTGTATTCCACCTTGTCAACGAACTCGCGTCCAGCGGCAATGCGCTCCGACAAATCGCGTTCGGCTTCTGCCCATTGGGTGCGAAAAGCATCTGCGTCCGCTTCATAGGCGATATGACGGCGCAGAATTTCCACGCGCTCTTTCGCCGTATCGATGCCGCGCACCTCTACCGAAAGGCCGAAGCGGTCAAGCAATTGCGGGCGCAAATCGCCTTCTTCGGGGTTCATCGTGCCGACCAAGATGAACCGCGCCGGGTGCGAAAAACTGATGCCTTCGCGCTCGACCACGTTCACGCCCATGGCGGCGGAATCCAGCAGCAAGTCCACCACATGATCATCGAGCAGATTGACTTCATCAATGTACAAAATCCCCCTGTTGGCATTCGCCAACACGCCGGGTTCAAAATGCCGTTCGCCTTGCTTGATCGCTTTCTCAATGTCGAGCGTGCCGACGACACGATCCTCCGTCACGCTTACCGGCAGGTCAATAAAACCTGTCTTGCGGCGTTCAACCTCGAACTGTTCGCCCCTTTCGGCGCGTTCGCGGGTCTGGTCTGACCATGTATTCGGATGATTCGGATCGTCGTTGAACGGGGAACCGACGATGACTTCGATTTCCGGCAGCAATACTGCCAATGCCCGCGCCGCAGTCGACTTGCCCGTCCCGCGCTCGCCGCGGATCAGCACGCCGCCGATACGGGTGTCAATCGCGTTGAGGATAAGAGCGAGTTTCATGTTCTCTTGTCCGACAATTGCGGTGAAGGGGTAAGCTGGTGGCCTTCTGATCATGGTGTGGGAGTCCTTTCAATATGCCGTCGGTATGAATTACAACGCCGGTACACTGCCCGTTACATGCAAATTCCCTCAGGGCGATATCGTTGAGGCAATCTTGCGTCTCGCCCTAATTGTGGCTGTAGCTCGGGAAGGCTAGCGTCAATTCAAGTCGCATCGTTCAGCCGGTCTTGCCCTACGCCCTTCGCGCCAATCGGCGCTTCCGGCGATCAGGAATGTGGCCGGCACATCTATTCCATATTTTTATTATAATAGAATTGTTCTCTCCTGTATAACTTCGTTCTGCTGCATGCCGAAACCAGGTAACGTAATGATGTCTTGTATCCTTTTACTTCTCTCATTCGTCTAAGAAAGGTATCAATCCGATACTCAACTAGGAGCCACATCATGCTGGATGAAAAGACCGCAAAACTCGTTGCCATCGGGGCCTCGATTGCTGCCGGTTGCCAACCCTGTTTGAATTTCCATGTTGCCAAAGCGAGGGAAATCGGCCTTCCGGAGGAAGATATTCTTGCCGCTGTCGATGTGGGCAAGCAGGTGCGTAAAGGTGCCGCAGGGAAAATGGATACTTTCGCTGCCGGATTATTGGGAAATGAAAACACTCCCGTCGCATCAGGGAACAGCGGTTGCACTCCCGGATCAGGCTGTTGCTGATGCAAGACGAATAGCCACGGCTCTGGATTGCAATCTTCCGCCCTCACGTCGCTCTCACGCCGCTTGTCGAGGTGTTGGGGGCGAGCGTCCAGCGCCATGCTGACCGCATGGCTTTCCATCGAAAGGCTACGATCCGGCTGACCAAGAGGTTAGCCATCGGTTTCGATAAGGCGTGCTGCAATTTCTGCGGCTTTACCTGTATATTGAAAGCACCGCTTATGCAATTGTTGTTCGCGGAAAGCGGCTTGACCTTCGGAAGTGCCGAGATCGCAACCCAATAGATCATTGCAGTTGCGGACGCCAAACTCTTTCTCGAACTCACCGATAAGCTTCTGCGTTGGGACGTATGAGTCTTGGACGGAATCGGTGGAGCGGTCACGGCCCATAACCAGACCAAGGCCCATGACTGCACCTGTCAATGCGCCGCAAGGGCCGCAAGTGCGAGACATACCACTACAAAAGGCCGTAGCGACCTTCGGCAGCAGCTCGGACTCAACACCCTGGGACTTGGCGATGGCGAGCACAACGCTTTCGGCGCAATAGAGGCCAGAGGCGAAGGATTCTTCAGCTGACTTACGGACGTTTGCGACAAACTCAGATTCCACAGCTTGAAACTCCCATGATGAATAGATTGCGGATGACGATGGCCACGTAGAGGTAACCGGCCTACGCGGCTTTTCGCGCAGGTACCGACCGCCATGTTAGGTTACGGGTTTGATGGCTTCAATGGTTGCAGAAACCACATAGTCCGTAACTGCCTTACCTGGCGCCCAATCACGAATGAATGTCTTGCTTTCCTCTTTTGGTGTAATACGAATCTGTTGGAAACCGGTTGTTCTCAACATTTTTTCCACCTCGGAGATCAGTGACGCACCGGCCATGCAGCCTGTGAACAGCTCCAGGTCACGTTGGATTTCTTCGGGCAATTCGGCAAAAGCGACAACATCAGAGATGGCCAGCCTACCGCCGGGCTTCAGCACCCGGTAGGATTCGGCAAACACACGATATTTGTTCGGCGATAAGTTGATGACGCAATTTGAAATAATTGCGTCTACCGTTCCGTCAGCGACAGGCAGGTTTTCAATTTCGCCGAGCCGGAATTCAACATTCCGGTAGCCTCCCTTTTCCGCGTTGGCCCGCGCTTTTGAAACCATCGCAGGTGTCATGTCAACGCCGATTACCTGGCCTGAATCGCCTACCTGCTTGGCAGCAAGAAAGCAATCGAATCCACCGCCACTGCCTAGGTCGAGTACGGTTTCTCCAGCCTTCAAGTTGGCGATGGCCTGCGGATTACCGCAGCCCAACCCCATGTTGGCACCTTCGGGCACCGCGGATGTTTCGTCTGTAGAGTATCCCAGCGCCTGTGAAAGCATGTCAGCGGAAGTTGAAGCCGTCGGTGACCCACAACAGGCAGGACTGCAACCGCAGCCCCCATTTTCAGCGACCTGACCGTATTGTTGGCGCACAGATTGGCGAATTTCATCGTGCTTTACATCGTTCATTGATTCACTCCGTTTCTTCAAGGTTGCGGTGCTCGTTGCCATCTATCTGTACAGACGGAGGGGGGGCGAAAAGGACGCAAACTTTACTGACGCCGACAGCAGCCGTATTGTGGATCGCGGAGTTCGTAGCCGGTAATACCGCTTCCCCCAGTTTCGATGTCACAACACTCGAGTAAGCGCTGGCGAAGCTTCTTGCGGCCACGCTGTACTCGTGACTTTGCACCCGAAAGGGAAAGCCCCAATCGGGTCGCCACTTCCTTCTGTGTCAGCCCCTCGATCTCCGACAATACAAGGGGAAGTCGGTAGGTTTCAGGCAAATCGGCGATCAGCGGCTGAAGGCATGAAGCCAATTCGGCGATGTAATCCGGTTCCGGTTCGGGCGCGGCTAATTCCTCTGGTAGTTCCTCGGATGGTTTTAGCCCTCGGTAGTAGTCTGCAATGGTATTTGCCGCGATGCGGTACAACCAAGCAGTGAGGCTGCCTTGAGACTTGACCGTATGCAAACTTACATGAGCCTTAAGGAATACATCTTGGAGAATGTCGTCAACAGCGTCACGTTCGCGCACACGTTTAGCAATGTACGCACGCAGCCGGGTCTTGTGCTCAATCCATAAGTCGGATATGGGTGGCATGTTGAGCAACATAACGAGGCTGTAGAAAAACTGGTTGAGGGGTCATGCTGAATGATTCGCAGGGGTTTGACCATTCCCCGCCTGGAGATCGTCGAATATAGGGCGTTTTGAGAGGCCGATTTTTCTTCGTAGACATGGTGTTTTTCAAAATTGAGTTTTCTACAGCTTCAACGGATTGCCTGCGCCGCCACATCAATCTCGTCGAGGATGCAGACGAAGTCAGTCCTCACCCCTCGGCCGCCGCTTTGACCGTCGCTCGCCTGACACTGGTTTCCCCTACATAGCCTTGGCATCCAGCGCATTCGCATTTAGATACTCCAGCACCAATGCTTTTTCCTTGTCGCTCAGGTTGGCACGCTGGAACATGGTCTGAGTGATACCGACCAACTGCTGCCGGGTGTAGTTGCCAGGCTCCTGCGGCACGTGACAGAGGGTGCAGCGCTCGTAGAACAATTTCTCCCCCGGCGTCATGCTGACCAGTTTCGCGCCCTTGAGGCGGGCCGCACGTTCCGCGAACTTCAGCGCGGCAACATTCGGCTTCCGTTTTTTTCCGCGCTCAATGACCGGGGGCTCGAAAGCCCGATTTTCCGATTCCGGATCGATGCATTTTTTCAGGTGGGCGAGGCAGGTATTGGCACCCGTGGCAAGACTCAAGCCGCTCGATGCGAGACTCGTCGTGATGACGTTGATCGACCCGCTGTTGCAGCGTCCCCGCGAGTCGAACTGCACCCAGTTGCCCTCTTCCAGAGCGACGACGCCCTTCATGATTCTGTCGGTCACGCGAGCGCCCGCGAGGAGCGCACCCCGTTCGTTGTATAGCTCCACCAGATCGCCGTCCTTGATGTTCCTGGCGGCAGCGTCCTCGATGCTGATGCAGACGTGCTGGCGGCCCTGGACGTTCTCATCAGCGCGGAGGTCGGCGTTCGCCATCTGCGAATGCAGGCGATTGAAAGGGTGCGGACTGATCACATGAACCTGGCCCGGCTTGGCATTTCCCAAATATTCGGCGGGTTCAAGAAACTTGGGGATCGGCGGGCAGTCCTTTATCTTGAAGCTGTCGATCGTCTCGCAATAAAGCTCTATCTTCCCGGAACGGGTGGGCAATGGATTCTTGACCGGATCGCCGTAGAAGTCGCCATGAAGAACCCACTTGCGCATTGGCTCAGGCACCTCCAGCTTGACGATCCCCTTTTCCCAGAATTCGTCAAAGGGCACCTTGGCATCGGATCGGCTGTAGGCGTTTTTGAGAATTTGCATCACCGTCATGCCTTCACCCAAGACACGGCCGTCGCTCGTCATCTGGATGCCGGTAAACTGGAGACCGACCCCCATCAGGTCGCCAAGACGACGGAAGATTTCAAAATCGTCGAGGCTTTCACCGAAGGGTTGGATAACCTGGCGCATGGCGTAAATCTTGTCATTGCTATAGGTGCCGCCGGAACTGATGTCGTTGCGCTCAAGTGCCGATGTGGCCGGCAACACGATATCGGCGAAACGCGACGAGGCGCACCACCAGGGATCCTGGCAGATGACGGTGCTCACCTGCTTGTTCATTGCGCGCAGCAGTTCGTTGGTATTCTGCTGGTGGGACATGAAGTTGTTGCCTGCCGTATAGATCAGCCTGGCATTCGGATAGGTATGCGCAACGCCGTTCAGCATGTATTGTTTGCCGGGGTTGAGCAGCATGTCGTTGATGCGCGAGGCCGGGCAACGCGCCTTGACCAGGTTGCCGCCCTGAGGGAGACCCATCGGCATGGCCTTGGTCGACATTGGCATGCCGGCGCCACCGTAGTGCCAACTGAATCCGACCCCTTCGCCGGGCTTGCCGATCTTGCCCAGCATGGCGGCGAAATTGAGGATTGCCCAGTGCGGCATTTCTCCGTGGTGGGCACGCTGCAAAGACCAGGCACCGGCGAACTGGGTGCGCTTGCTAGCAAAGAGATCCGCCATTTCAACGATCTTCCCTGCCGGGATACCGGTAATCGCCGCCGCCCACTCCGGCGTCTTGGCAGGCGTACCGTCGGCGTCCTTGCCGAGCAGGTAGGAAAGAAATTTGTCGAAACCCACGGTGTACTTGTCAAGGTAAGCCTTGTCGGCCTTGCCCGTGGTGTAGGCGTGGTAAGCCATGGCGAGAAAGAGCGCCGTGTCCGTGTTGGGAACGATCTTCACCCACGCCGAGCCGAGTTCCACATCGGTCACCGTGTATTGCGGGTTGATGGAAATGAAGCGGACGCCCTTCTCCTTGATCTGTTTCCAGCGCGGGAGCATTTGGTGATCGGCGACGTTCAATTCGATACGGCTGTTCTTCCACGGGTCGCAACCGATCAACACCATCACCTCGGTATGTTCTGCAATGACCTCCCAGGCTGTCTGGGGAGAATAGGCCTCCATGCCGCCAATGATGTGGGACAGGCTGGCGAGAGACGCGCCGAAGGAATAATTGCCGGCAGTAACGGAATGTCCGCCGATGAGGCTGAACAAACGCCCTTGCAGAATCTGCGGGCGCAGCAGTCCGGCATGGGCCCAACCTGCATAGGAGGCACTGAACAAGGCTTCGTTGCCATGTTTCTCGGCGGTGGTGAGGATGGTATCGGCGGTGATGGCGAGAATCTCGTCCCAGCCAACGCGAACGAAGGCTTCCTTGCCGCGCAGATGGGGTTTGGTATCGCCGGCAGGGTTGGCCAGATAGGACTTGCGCACCATCGGGTACTTGACCCGGGTCTTGTGATAGACGCGGCTAAGCATGCCTTCGGTCAACATCTTCGTCGGCATCGCGTCGATATCGGACAGGGGCTGCACGCCGACCAGGACACCCTTCTTGACCACCGCCTTGAAAGGCCCCCAGTGACAGGCGCTCGGAATCACGATGGTATCCGCGCCAAAAACTTCGTTCGCGCCGAACCAGCTCAGGCCGTTGGCCGCAATGGCCGAAGCCGCCGATGCCTTGAGAAAGTCTCTTCTCGAAATGTTCATGATCCCCCCCTCCTCGATATCCATACACATTCAAAGTTAAGCAGCTAAATCGGTCGAGACGCTCGCTGCGACAAAACCTTCTACTGTTCTATATTTATCGAAATGATTATAACCATGATATACAGCTTGTCAAAAGATTCTGGGGAGACTTTTGGGATGGGCCTTGGGAAGGCCGACAGGCACGGATGAATAGTTGTGGCATCTGGACTGCTTGCGAAGACCAGCCTTGCTTGCTTTCCTGGCACAAGCTTCGATACTGACTATGCCAGATCGATAGCCTTCAACCAACCGTTTTTATTTGATTTGGAACCACACCGTTAGACGTTGAAAAGGAAATTCATTACGTCGCCATCCCTGACGACGTAATCCTTGCCCTCCGCGCGCATCTTGCCGGCTTCCTTGGCGCCCTGCTCGCCGCCGCAGGCGATGAAGTCCTCGTAGGCGATGGTCTGGGCGCGGATGAAGCCGTGCTCGAAGTCGGTGTGGATCACCCCCGCCGCCTGGGGGGCGGTATCGCCGACATGGATGGTCCAGGCCCGTACTTCCTTGACCCCGGCAGTGAAGTAGGTCTGCAGGCCGAGCAGTTGGTAAGCGGCACGGATCAAGCGGTTCAGACCCGGTTCCTGCTGGCCCAGATCGGCCAAAAATTCCAGCTTCTCGTCATCGGCCAGATCGGCGATCTCGGCTTCCAGCGCGGCGCACAACGCCACCACCGGCGCCTTGACCCTGGCCGCGTAATCTTCCACCTGGGTCAGCAACGGATTGTCGTGGTAACCCTGCTCGTCCACGTTGGCGGCATAGAGTACCGGCTTGGCGGTCAACAGACAGAAGGGTTTCAGCGCTGCCCATTCCTCCTTCGACAGGTCCAGCGTCCGCACCGGCTTGACGGCATTGAGCTGCGCCGCGCATTTCTCCAGCACGGCGACAATCCGTGCCGCTTCCTTGTCGCCGCCGGCACGTGCCTGCTTGGAGTAACGGACGAGACTACGTTCGACCGTGGCGAGGTCGGCCAGCGCCAGTTCGGTCTCGATGGTCTCGATGTCGGAGAGCGGGTTCACGCCGCCGGTCACATGGACGATGTTGTCGTTCTCGAAACAGCGCACCACATGGACGATGGCATCGGTCTCGCGGATGTTGGCCAAGAACTGGTTGCCCAGTCCCTCGCCCTTCGAGGCGCCCGCCACCAGTCCGGCAATGTCCACGAATTCGACAATGGCATATTGCACGCGCTGCGGCTTGACGATTGCCGCCAGCGCATCGATACGCGCATCGGGCACTTCAACGATGCCGACGTTAGGCTCGATGGTACAAAACGGATAGTTCGCCGCCTCGATGCCGGCTTTGGTCAGGGCGTTGAACAGGGTGGACTTGCCGACGTTGGGCAGGCCGACGATACCGCATTTGAGACTCATGGTGGTTCTTCCTTGCCAGTCAAGACGCCCGGTTTTGAATTCAGTTTCTGCATCGCCGCCGGCCATTCGCCACGCGCCAGCCACGGCCAGACTGGCAGCGCGCGTTCGAGCGCGCTCTCGATGTCGGCACCTTCCTGCTTGAGCGGCGGCTTGAGCACGTAATTGACGACTTCGTTGCGGTCGCCCGGATGGCCGATGCCGATGCGCAGGCGCCAGTAGTCCTGGGTGCCGAGATGTGCGGTGATATCCTTGAGACCGTTATGTCCGCCCAGTCCGCCGCCGAATTTGAGGCGCAATGCGCCCGGCGGCAGATCCAGATCGTCGTGCACCACCAACATCTCCTGCGGTTCGAGACGATAGAAATGCATCAGTGCCCGCACCGCCTGGCCGGAACGGTTCATGAAGGTCAGCGGCAACAACAGCCAGATGCCTTCGCTGCGCGAATGCCCGACCAAACCGTGGAAGCGCGACTCCTGCGCCAAGGCGATGCCGAGCGTCTGCGCCAGCCGCTCACAAAACCAAAACCCGGCGTTGTGCCGGGTTTTGGCGTATTCGGCGCCGGGGTTGCCGAGGCCGACGATCAGGCGCGGATTGTTGCGCGCGCCTTCCATCTGGGACAAATTACTTCTTCTCGGCTGGCGCCGCAGCTGCCGGTGCAGCCGCAGCCGCAGCCGAAGCTGCAGCTTCGGCTTCCGCCGCATCATCGGCGGCACCGCCGCGCGGGACGGCGATCGACACCACCACCGGATCTTCGCCCTTATGCACCACCGCTTCGACGCCGGCAGGCAGTTTCAGCGCGGACACATGAAGCGCATGGCCGGTATCCAAATCCTTGAGGTCGACCTCGATGAACTCGGGCAGATCGGCCGGCAGGCAGGAGATGTCGAGTTCGGTCAGGATATGCGAGACGACGCCGGCATGCACCTTGACGCCCGGGGCGATGTCGGCATTGATGAAGTGCAAGGGCACCTTGATATGCAGCTTGTGGGTGGCATCGACGCGCTGAAAGTCGAGATGCAGCACCTGGCGCTTGAACGGATGCATCTGCACGTCGCGCAGCAGCACGTTCTGCTTGGTGCCAGCGACGACCATATCCAGAATGGAGGCATGGAACGCTTCCATCTTCAGCTTGTGGAAAATTTCGTTGTGATCGACGTCGATGGCTTCGGCCGGCTTGTTGCCGCCATAGACCACGCCCGGGACACGCCCGGCCTTGCGCAGGCGGCGGCTCGCTCCGGTGCCCTGCAGGGTGCGCGCTTGCGCGTTGAACTCAATTCGCATGATTAGCTACTCCAAAAAATAAACCCGCCCGCGACCAGGCCGGTTTGGTTAACACGGCAACAGGCAGGTGCTCGCGCCTGTTGCCGCAAAAAATCATTCCATGAACAGCGAGGACACCGAATCCTCGTTGCTGATGCGCAGCATGGTCTCGGCCAGCAAACCGCCGATCGACACCTGGCGGATGCGCGCGCAGGCACGGGCCTCTTCGCGCAAAGGAATGGTATCGGTAACGACCAGTTCGTCCAGTTCCGATTCGCTGATGCGCGAAATTGCCGCGCCGGAGAGCACCGGATGGGTGCAATACGCCAGCACTTTGTTGGCGCCTTCCTGCTTCAGTGCCTGGGCCGCCTTGCACAGCGTACCGGCAGTATCCACCATGTCATCGACGATCACGCAGGTGCGGCCGGCCACTTCGCCGATAATGTTCATGACCTCGGAAACATTGGCCTTGGGCCGGCGCTTGTCGATGATGGCCAGGTCGGCCTCCAGATGCTTGGCCAGCGCCCGCGCCCGCACCACGCCGCCGACGTCGGGCGAAACCACCACCAGGTCGTCGTGACGCTGTTTCCAGATATCGCCGAGCAGTATCGGCCCGGCGTAGATATTGTCCACCGGGATGTCGAAGAAGCCCTGGATCTGGTCGGCGTGCAGGTCGACAGTCAGCAGGCGTTGCACCCCCACCGCCTGGAGCATGTTGGCGACTACCTTGGCGGCGATCGGCACGCGCGCCGAACGCGGCCGGCGATCCTGACGACCATAGCCGAAGTAAGGAATGACCGAGGTGATGCGGCCGGCCGAAGCGCGCTTCAGCGCGTCGACCATGATCAACAGCTCTATGAGATTGTCGTTGGTCGGGGCGCAGGTCGACTGCAGCACGAAGACATCCTTGCCGCGCACATTTTCGAGAATTTCGACGCTGACCTCGCCGTCGGAAAAACGACCGACCAGGGCGCGGCCGAGAGAAATACTGAGGCGCTTGACCACTTCGGACCCCAACTTGGGGTTGGCATTACCGGTAAACACCATCAGGCTATCGTAGGCCATACGTGTCTCGCTTGATAAGCGTGATGACAAAAATTAACAAACCGGGAGGCAGTACTCACCTCGGTAGCTGAGCCAAAAGGAATTCTGGCTGGGGAGGAAGGATTCGAACCTTCGCATGCTGGAATCAAAATCCAGTGCCTTAACCAGCTTGGCGACTCCCCAACTCGACGGTTGCCAACTGGCGGCCGAAGAAGGGCGGCATTTTCCGGCTTTTCGCCATCCCTGTCAATGCGGAGTTCATTTTCGGAGCAAGTTCAGCCGGAGCCGGGAGCATTTTCCAAATGCCGGCGACGTTCCGCAACAGCCGCCAGAATCAGGGATTTCGCCTGGTCGTCGGCACGGTTCCAGGCGATGATCTCCTCAATGCTGCGATAGCAGCCTAGGCACAGGCCGGTTGTCTTGCCGATCTGGCAGCATTTGTTACAGGGTGAGGCGATCATGAGTTTTTGGCCAGTAGGGCGCGCGCCACTCGCGAATTCGGCTGACGTCCCAGTTGTTCGCTAATCCAGAGGCCGGTCCGCATCAATGCGGCGAGGTCGATGCCACTGTGAAGACCGAGTCCGTTCAATAAATATACCACGTCCTCGCTCGCCACATTGCCGGACGCGCCGGGCGCATAGGGACAGCCACCCAGCCCGGCCACCGAACTGTCGAATATCGTCACGCCGGACTGCAATGAAGCATAGATATTGGCAATCGCCATGCCGTAAGTGTCGTGAAAATGGCCGGCGATCTTCTCCAGCGGCACATGCCTGGCAACGGCCTCGATCATGGCCTTGGTCTTCTCCGGCGTGCCGGCGCCGATGGTATCGCCCAGCGAGATCTCATAACAACCCATCCTGTACAGCACCCGCGCCACATCGGCCACAGCCTGCGGCATCACTTCACCCTGATAAGGGCAACCGAGGACGCAGGAGACGTAAGCGCGCACTTTCACATCGGCCGTAGTCGCCGCTTCGACAACCGGACGAAAACGTTCCAGGCTTTCGGCAATCGAACAGTTGATGTTCTTTTGCGAGAAGGCTTCCGAAGCCGCGCCAAACACCGCGACTTCCCTGACGCCCGCAGCGATGGCCGCCTCCAGACCCTTCAGATTGGGGACCAGCACCGGATAACTCACTCCGTCAAGGCGGGTAATGCCGGCCATCACCTCGGCATTGTCGGCCATTTGCGGCACCCACCTGGGCGAGACGAAGGCGGTCGCCTCGATGGTCTTCACACCGGCGGCACCCAGGCGAGCTATCAATTCGACCTTGGTGGCGGTCGGTACGGTTTGTCGTTCGTTTTGCAAACCATCGCGCGGGCCCACCTCGACGATTTTGACTTTGCTGGGTAGAACCATCTATTCGGCCCGTTTCCCGGCGTCGACCACCCATTTCGGTTGACGCTTCTCCAGGAAGGCGCTCATGCCTTCCCTGCCTTCGTCCGAGGCGCGCAAGCGGCAACTAAGCTGTGCCGTATCTTCGATGACCTCGGCGCCGATCGGCCGCGACGCCACGGCGCGGATCATTTCCTTGCATTCCCTCAATGCATTCGGGCTGTTTTTCAGCAGCATATCGACGATCTCGCCGATGGCCTCGTCGAGCGCCGCCTCATCGGGCACGATCTCATGCACCAAACCGATCCGGTAAGCCTCCGCCGCCGCGAAACGTTCTGCGGTAAGCATGTAGCGGCGCGCATAGCGCTCGCCGATAGCGGCGATGATATACGGGCCGATCACCGCCGGGATGATCCCGAGTTTCACTTCGCTCAGGGAAAATTGCGCCTCATAGGTGGCGATGGCGATATCGCACGCCGCCACCAAGCCGACACCGCCGCCATAAGCCGGCCCCTGCACGCGCGCCACGGTCGGTTTGGGCATTTGCGCCACGCAGCGCAACATCTCGGCCAGCCTGCGCGCGTCGCTCAGGCTGTCTTCCGCAGAGAATTCCGCGGCGCGCCTCATCCAGTTGAGATCGCCGCCGGCGCAGAAACTCTTGCCGCGGCTGGAGATCACCAGCACACGCACGTCGTCATCGTCCGCCATCATCCCGATGGCATCGATCAGTTCGGCAATCAGCGCATCGTCAAAAGCGTTATGCCGCTCCGGCCGGTTGAGTGTGAGCATGCCGACGCCGTGATCGACCTCGGTGAGTATGTTCTGATACATGCCTGATCTCTCCTTGTGTCTTTCCAAATCAGAACCCGCCGGTCTGCAACCACTTTTCAATCTGCGGCAGACGGTCGGCGCCCCAGAAGGGTTCGCCATCGACGATGAAATACGGTGCGCCGAACATACCCTTGGCGATTGCACCATCCGTCTCGATCTTCAGACATTGTTTGATTTCCGTCTGGCTCACCGCCTCGGCCAAGGCATCGCGGTCTATGCCCAAGCCGGCGGCAATCTCCTGCACCACCGCGAGGTCGGCGATGTTCTGCCCTTCGATCCAGAAAGCGCGGAATATGGCGTGTGCGAATCCGCGCGCCCTCACGCAATCCTGCCCATGCAGCCAGTAATAAGCGCGCGCGGCAACGTGGGTAGCCAACGGAAACAATGCCGGAAAGTTGAAGGGAATCCCATAGAAACGCGCCGAGCGCGCGAAGTCGCGCAGCGAGTATTCTCCCTTGAGTGGTATGGATACCAGCAGCGGCTGGCCGGTCTTCTGCAAGGCCGCACCGAGCAGCACCGGCCGCCATTTGACCGCCCGCCCATACTTTGCCGCCAACGTGTCGATCATCTCGCTGGCCAAATAAGAATAGGGCGAGGAGAAGTCGAAGTAAAACTCGATCGGGTCGGACATGGTCTGCTCCTGTGCGGACAAGGCGTGGCCTAGCGTGTTTCGGTAAACAGTTCGCGGCCGATCAGCATGCGGCGGATTTCCGAAGTGCCGGCACCGATCTCGTAGAGTTTGGCATCGCGCCACAAGCGGCCGGTCGGGTAGTCATTGATATAACCGTTGCCGCCCAGCGCCTGGATCGCCTCGCCCGCCATCCAGGTAGCCTTTTCGGCGGCATAGAGTATCGCGCCAGCGGCGTCCTTGCGCAGCATGCGCGTGTGTTTGTCAGACCCATCGCCGCGGTCGCAGGCTTTGCCGACTGCATACACATAGGCACGGCTGGCTTGCCAGGTCGAATACAGGTCGGCCAGCTTGCCCTGCATCAACTGGAATTCGCCGATACTCTGGCCGAACTGCTTGCGCTCATGGAGGTAGGGAACGACCACGTCCATGCACGCCGCCATGATGCCGAGCGGCCCGCCGGAAAGCACCGCGCGCTCATAGTCGAGGCCGCTCATCAGCACCTTGAGGCCATTGCCAACCTCGCCCAGCACATTCTCCAGCGGCACTTCGCAATCGTCGAAGAACAGCGGGTAAGTGTTGGACCCGCGCATGCCCAGCTTGTCGAGGTGGGTGCCATGGGAAAACCCCGGCATGCCCTTCTCAACGATGAAAGCGCTGATGCCCGGATCGGTGCGGGCATACACGATCAGGATGTCGGCATCGCCGCCATTGGTGATCCACATCTTGGAACCGTTCAGGATATACCGCTCAGCTGTGCCGCTCCCTCTCAGATCGGCACGCAGTTTCATGCCGACCACGTCGGAACCGGCGCCGGACTCGGACATGGCCAGCGCACCGACGTGTTCGCCGATGATCAGCTTATTCAGGTACTTTTTCTTTTGTGCCGCGTTGCCATTGCGGCGCAACTGATTCACGCACAGATTGGAATGGGCCGCGTAGGAAAGGCCAACGCTGGCCGAAGCGCGCGAGATCTCTTCCATCGCGACGATATGCGCGAGATAGCCCATCCGGCTGCCGCCGTACTCTTCTTCCACAGTCATGCCGAGGAGGCCAAGATCGCCGAATTTCTTCCACAAGTCGGCAGGAAACCGGTTGTCGCGATCGATCTGCGCGGCACGCGGGGCGATCTCCTTGGCGGCAAACTGCGCGACGCTGTCGCGCAGCATGTCGATCTCATCGCCAAGGTCGAAATTCAGTCCAAGCATGGTTTTCTCTCTGGGAAGCCCGACTTGCCGCACATCGTTATCAGGGGCTGCTGCGCGTGAATTGTGCGCTTTTTTGCCGTAAGCGGGAAGCCTCAGAGAACGTCGCCCAGGGAGATTTCGGGTACGCTCCGGAACAGCTTCCATCCCGCAACGGCGCACCTGGCAAACGGTTACGGGAAGGGTTCCAATTCGCTTGCGATCACAGCGATCAATATAACGGCGATCAACATAGCGGTTGCCACACCGGGAGTTTTCGTGTGGAATAGCGCCATGGCTGAAAGCAAAAAATATGAGATCCATGTCGGGGTCAGCGTGCAATATCTGCCTGACCAGTCCAACCCCGCCACGGGACGCCATGTCTTCGCTTATACCATCGACATCCGTAATACCGGCACCGTCGCGGCGCAACTCATCAGCCGTCACTGGATAATTACCGATGCCGAGGCACAGGTCCAGGAAGTGCGCGGCTTGGGGGTGGTCGGGCACCAGCCGCTATTGCAGCCGGGGCAGAACTTCGAATACACCAGCGGTTGCGTGCTGGCCACACCGGTTGGTACCATGAAAGGCAGCTATCAAATGGTGGCCGAAGACGGCCTCAACTTCGAAGCCGCCATCCCCGAGTTCGTGCTGTCGATGCCGAGAGTGCTGCACTGAGAATGACTTCACCCTACCCACACCTGCTTGCGCCGCTCGATCTCGGCTTCACCACCCTCAAGAACCGCGTGCTGATGGGTTCGTTGCACACCGGCCTGGAGGACCTGCCCGACAGCCATGCCCGTATGGCGGCTTTCTATGCGGAACGGGCAAAAGGCGGGGTCGGGCTGATCATTACCGGCGGTTTTGCCACCAGTGCGGACACATCGGTGATGGCCGGAGCAGCTATCCTCGACAACCCCGAGGAAGCGGAAAAACACCGCGTGATCACCGCCGCCGTGCATCGCGAGAATGCCAAAATCTGCTTGCAGGTACTGCACACCGGCCGCTATGCCTATTCAATGCAGCCGCTGGCGCCCTCGGCATTGAAGTCGCCGATCAGTCCGGTGATGCCGCGTGCGATGGAAGAGCACGAGATCGAACAGGCTATCCAGGGCTTTGTGCAGGGCGCCGCAATGGCGCAGCATGGCGGATACGACGGTATCGAGATCATGGGATCGGAAGGTTATCTGATCAACGAGTTCATCGTCTTGCACACCAACCGCCGCGACGACCGCTGGGGCGGCAGCTTCGAAAATCGCATCCGCTTTGCGCTGGAAATTGTGCGCCGTACCCGAGCCCGGGTCGGCCCGAACTTCATCATAATTTTCCGCCTCTCGATGCTCGACCTGGTCGAAGACGGCAGCACCTGGGAGGAAGTGGTGGCGCTGGCGCAGCAACTTGAGGCGGCCGGCGTCAGCATCATCAATACTGGCATCGGCTGGCACGAGGCGCGCATCCCCACCATCGCTACCATGGTGCCGCGGGCCGCCTATACCTGGGTCACCGGCCGCATGAAAGGGAAGGTGGGCATTCCGCTGGTCGCCACCAACCGCATCAACGATCCGGCTCTGGCTGAAGCCATTCTGGCGCGCGGCGACGCGGACATGGTGTCGATGGCCCGTCCGTTCCTGGCCGATGCCGAGTTCGTGAAGAAGGCCGCCGAAAATCGTGCCGACGAGATCAACACCTGCATCGCCTGCAACCAGGCCTGCCTTGATAACATCTTCTCGCGCAAGCTCTGTTCCTGTCTGGTCAACCCGCGCGCCTGCCATGAGACCGAGTTGATTCTGAAACCCGCCAGCGCCAAAAAACGCATCGCCGTGGTCGGCTCCGGCCCGGCAGGTTTGGCGGCCGCCACCACGCTCGCCCAACGCGGCCATGCGGTCACGCTGTTCGAAGCCGCGAGCGAAATCGGCGGACAATTCAATCTGGCCAAGCGCATTCCCGGCAAGGAAGAATTCGCCGAAACCCTGCGCTACTTCCGGCGCCAGTTGGAACTCGATCGTGTCGTCGTGAAGCTGGGTCAAAAGGCACAAGCGGACGATCTCGGGAATTACGAACATGTCATCCTGGCAACCGGTATCGTGCCGCGTACCCCGTCGATTCCCGGCATCACGCATGCCAAGGTGGCCGGTTACATCGACATCATCGAGGGCCGTAAAATTGCCGGAAAGAAAGTGGCCATCATCGGCGCTGGCGGCATCGGTTTCGATGTGGCCGAGTTGCTGAGCCACGACGCCGGGCATGCCGACCCGATCGAGGCCTTCCGCAAGGAATGGGGTATTGACGCCAACTATGCCCGGCGCGGTGGCCTGATCGCGCCGCAGATGCCGCAGCCGGTGCGCGAGCTCTGGCTGCTGCAACGCAAGACCGGCAAGGTCGGCGAGGGCTTGGCCAAGACCACCGGCTGGGCGCGTCGCTTGTTATTGCAAAAACGCGGCGTGCAAATGCTGGCGGGCGTCGAATATCGGAAGATCGACGATGCCGGCCTGCATCTCATGGTGGGCGGCGAACCCAGACTGCTCGATGTCGATACCGTGGTGATCTGCGCCGGTCAGGAACCCCGTCGCGAGCTGGTCGAGGGACTGACGGCCGCCGCGATTCCAATGACTTTGATCGGCGGCGCTGATATCGCCGCCGAACTCGATGCCAAACGTGCCATCGAGCAAGGAATGCAGGTAGCGATGGGGTTGTAACCAGGCCTCTGGGGTACAAAAGCCGGAATCCAGTATTGACGCGCCTTTCTGGGCTCCGGCTGGCGCCGGAACGACGGGCTATTCGAGATGTGTGCATACGCTAGCCGCATGGGGATACGCCTGGATCATCTCTGCACTTCGAAAAACCGCTCGCCTGTCCCGAACCGGGGCGAATTGATACGACAGAAAACCATACCGGGATTGTGCACATTACGAGAATTCTGGAACACGTGGCATGAAATAAAAAAGATTGGGATTGATTTTCCGATCCGTTGTTGTAATATGTGAATTGTGTTCGGTATTTTGCTCAATTTTTCTTCTTGGACAAGACAACCCACCAAACAAAGGCCTTTGCGTTAAACGGAACCATAGGCTTTACGTTCATAAATTTCGCGGTAATGCCCAATCATCTGAGAGGAGATTATTAAATGGCATGGTTAACTTTGGAACAGGAAATCTTCCACAAGGCCGGATTGCTCGTTGACGGAGCAAACATCGAACCGGCTGCTTGTGAAGGCGTCGGCGAAACGATAATGGAAAAAGTGTGGTGGCTATTTGTTTACGACCTGCAAAAGCAGAGCGGACTGAAAAACGTTCCTGATTACATCATATTCCCCAAAGGGACCATGGTCGACTTCCGGTGGAACCCGGACTCGCCATACTGGATCAGGAAAAACGACGGCATCCTGTACCTTGAGAAGAGCGGCAAATTCGTGTGCCCCATAGAGTTTGTCGAACGTCCCGAGTATTACAGCAAGAAGACCAGTTCGGGCACGCCGATGAAGAATGTCGGAACGCTGCGCGGCAAGCATGGGCTGATGGTGTGTTCTCCGCTCTTCTGTTCAAACTGGGTCGAGGGAGGACCGTGCAAATTCTGCAACATGAACCCGGGGATGGACGAGTATGACAACAAGGCGGTTACCAAGAAGAAAGCTGACGAAGTGGGAGAAGTCGCCGCAGCCATGCTTGCGGAAGGGATCGATTTCCATTTGGTGACAAGCGCAGGACAACCGCCGAAGGGAAGGACCACGGTTCAGGAGCACATCGATATTCTGGAGGCAATAAAAAAACATACCGGTCTGGAAAAGATCCCTGGTACGGACAACATATCGCCGCCGGAAGATTTGGATGAACTTGAGAGACTGAAAAACACCGGGATTCAATGCCTGTTTACCAACATCGAGGTTTGGAACCCCGACATGTTTAACTACATGTGTCCGGGGAAAACAAAACGGTATGGACAGGAATATTTCAAGGATGCCTGTGACCGTGCAGCGAAGTATTGGGGCAGAGGGAACTCCTGGTCGGCCATGGTGGCGGGTCTCGAGGAGAAAAAGGGACTCTTGGAAGGCTGCAAGATCATGGCCGAGCGGGGCACTGCCATGTTGATGATCTCCTGGGTGCCCATGGTCGCATCCGAGCTCGAAGGCCACAGATCCCCCGAAGCAGCCTGGCACGTCGATCTTGTGCATAAGGCATATGAAATCTACGAGAACTACTTGCCCGAGGTGGGTAGCAAGGAAGCTTATTTCACCCAGTACGGTTGCCCATCCTGCATAACGATCAGCATCAATCATGACATACACCGGCTGAGGCAGAACATCGACGAGGAATATCCGGCGCCGCATGGCCCCAAGGGCAAATTCAAGGACGAAAAGAAGGGTCTGCTCGCCAGCACGCTGAAGGAACTGGATCCCTTTAGAAACGGAAAGTCTGAGGTCCTTTCCTTGTAAGGAGAATTGGTTTCTAGCGATTAAAGGGGGAGCATTTACATGCTCCCCCTTTGCTTTGATCGGCAAGAGAGCAAGCCGACGGCGCGCTATATGGCTATTCTGCGGACGACGCGAGCCCGGAGATCATCGGTGTTGTGGTAGAAGTCCTGATTGCCGTTGAGGAAACATTGATCCCAGGCATAAACAGGCAGCGAGATGTGCTGCGTGGAGCTCCAATACCAAGCCGGATCGAAGGCCTCCGCGCAGGCTTCCTTGAAGAGCGGGGCCTGGGTCTGCAACGGGAAATCCAGCGTGTAAGGGCGAGTCGGTTCAACGGCAGATAAGTTGATGCCGGAACGCGCGTAGCACCAATTCTGCTCTGCGGTCGGCTTCAGATTGCGGTAGATTATTTCGAGTTCGTCCTGGCTGGGAAGGTACCAGTCATTATGGCCGCCAATTCTCAGATCAAGCGCCCACTGCGCCAGTCTGCTGCCGGCTTCGGCCATCGCCTGGGTATTCGCCATGCCGTCACAATAACTCATGGCACCTTCGACAGACTTGGAGGAAATATTCCAGGTTGTGTCATTCCGCTGACCTTGCAACTTGGGCGCAACGACGATGGCAAAGACTTGCCCATCGATGCGGATACGGCCGGCGAAAAAGCCGTCGCCTATGGCGTCACCAATGCAATGAGTTATTTCCTCGGTAGCGGACTTCATGATGACTCTGATGACTCGGCTCCTAAGGAGATAGACTGGCTCGAATGCGTATCGAGGCTCCGGCCTCAGGCAGTATTAGCAGTATTCTGAATACTGTTGCGTATTTTCTGCAGGCTACCGCCTTGCTTTAACCGGCCCGGGAGGGGATGTCCGACGATTTCCTCGGCGAGAAGAGCGGAGTCGATCAGTTTCTCCAGATCGACGCCGGTATCGATACCCATTTCCTGGCACATGAACACCAGGTCCTCGGTGCACACATTTCCGGCTGCGCCGCGGTGCCCGGCAAAGGGACAGCCGCCCAGGCCGGCGACCGCTGCGTCGAAAATCGCCACACCCATTTCCAGGCCCGCATAGGCATTGGCGATACCCATGCCACGCGTGTCATGCAGGTGGAGAGCAATCTGCAGGCTCGGATATTTATCGCGCACCGCACCGACTACGCGCTTGATCGAAAGCGGCGTCGCCCAGCCCATGGTGTCTCCAAGCGAAATCACTTTTAAGCCGAGCTGATATTGCTCGCCGATGTCCAGAATTTGCCGAATCATGCCAAGCACTTGCGCAATCGGAATGTCCCCGGCGAAGTTGCAGCCAAATGTGGCCATGAGGCTGGCGCGTTCTACGGGCACGTTGTGCTCCTTGAACATCCTGATCATCGCATGCTGCGCTTCCAGGTTCTGTTGAAGCGTGCGGTTCTGATTGCGCAACAGAAACGGCTCCGAAGCGGTAAGAGAGAGAGTTCCTTTGACGTCAAGCTTGCCGCTTGCCAGCGCCCGTTCCAGTCCCTTCGCGTTCAGCCATATTCCCGTATAGCTTATTCCGGGATGGCGGGTGAAACCCTTGGCCACCTCGTCGGCGTCGGCCCAGCCAGGCACATTCTTCGGCGGCACGAACGATACCGCCTGGATTTGCGTCAGACCGGTCTTGGAAAGGCTGTCGATGAGCGCAATCTTGCGCTCGGTGGGGATCGGCCCTGCTTCGAACTGGAACCCCTCGCGCGGACCTTCCTCGTTGATGCGGACGAACTTCGGCAAATCAGCCATGCCGGACCTGCCTTTCGTACAAGCGGTGGTCATTGTTGAAGCCGTTTCTCATCTCGGTCGTTCCTGAAAATTTCGAATAGTATTGTATAATTGAACATTGTTCATAACAATAGAGACATGTCTTCCGCATGTCAATGCAAGCAGCCAATTTCTCCTTATGTATGTCCACCAAGGGTGCGCATCATCAGATGGACAGCAACTTGACAGGGCTCCGTGTAATCGTTTATATTGATGAACAGTGTTCGCATAACGAAAGTTTCGAATTATGATCAATAAAATCGTTGAATCGCTACAAGCTGCCGTTGCCGGCATCAAGGACGGCGCGACCATCATGATCGGTGGCTTCGGTGGTCCCGGTATCCCGAACGAACTGATCGATGCGCTGATCCAGCAAGGCGCAAGCGATCTCACCATCGTCACCAACAACGCAGGCAGCGGCGAGATAGGACTGGCGGCGTTGCTCAAGGTAGGGCGCGTGCGCAAGCTGATCTGTTCGTATCCGCGCCAAGTCAATTCCCACATCTTCGACGGACTATACCGCGCCGGCAAGATCGAACTGGAACTGGTTCCGCAAGGCAATCTGGTCGAACGGATCCGTGCTGCCGGCGCAGGCATTGGCGGCTTCTACACGCGTACCGGCTACAACACCGAACTCGCCAAAGGCAAGGAAACGCGGCTGATCGGCGACCATCACTATGTGCTCGAATCGCCGATCCATGCAGATGTCGCACTCATCAAGGCGGAGAAAAGCGACCGATGGGGCAACCTGGTCTATCGCAAGGTGGCCCGCAACTTTGGGCCGGTGATGGCGACAGCGGCCAAGTGCACCATCGTGCAGGTATATGAAATCGTGGAACTGGGTACGCTCGATCCGGAAACGATCGTGACCCCAGGGATATTTGTCACGCGGGTAGTCAAGGTTGATCGCGCAAATGAAAGGGCGGAGGCATGAGCTATCAGAAACGTACTCGCGTACAAATCGCAGCGCGTGTCGCGCAAGACATTCCGGATGGATCATATGTGAATCTTGGCATTGGCCTGCCCACGCTGGTGGCAGACCACCGTCCGCCTGATCGTGAAATCATACTGCACAGCGAGAATGGTATGCTCGGCATGGGACCGGCGCCTGCCCTCGATCAGGTCGACCCGGATTTGATCAACGCGGGCAAGGAACCGGTCACCCTGCTTCCCGGCGGCGCTTACTTCAACCACGCCGAGTCGTTTGCAATGATGCGCGGTGGGCATATCGACATTTGCGTGATCGGCGCATTCCAGGTTTCGGTCAAAGGCGACCTTGCCAACTGGAGCACGGGGGCGCCCGATTCGATCCCGGCGGTTGGCGGCGCCATGGACCTCGCCGTTGGCGCAAAAAATGTCTGGGTAATGATGGAACATCTCACCCGTGACGGCCAGTCGAAGATCGTTGCGCAATGCAGCTACCCGCTCACGGGCGAGGGCGTAGTGAAGCGTATCTATACCGACCTGGCGGTGATTGATGTCACCGAGCGCGGTCTGGAGGTGCGTGAAATCGTCGACGGACTGAGTTTCGACGAGCTGGCGAAATTAACCGGAGTGCCTCTGATTTCGGCGATGTGATCGCACCGATGTGATCGCGCCTTATCGGTAGCCCATAGCCGAAAGCAAAGAGGGGGCTGGCAACGCATGCCAGCCCCCTCTGATCAATCAGTTAGCGGCAGTTAGAACTAGCCTATCATGCTATAGCCGCCCGAAGCCGACAGCACTTGGCCCGTGATATATCCGGCGGCGCTTGAAGAAGACAGAAACAAAACCGCATTAGCCATATCCGACGGTCGCGCGATTCTCTTTAACGGCAGGGACTTGGCAACCATTTCCAGCTGCTCGGGCGTGAACATTTCGCCAGGAACGTGCCACATACTGGTGTTGCCTGCTTCATCGTCGCGTTCGGGAACGGTCACTCCCGGGCAAACGACGTTGCAGCGAATGCCATAACGGCCATTTTCCTTGGCGATGGTTTTCATAAAGCTGTTTACGGCGGCTTTTGCGCCGCCGTACACCGCTTCTCGCGGTTCCCCCTGGCGGCTCGCATCGGAACTGACCGACACAATGGAACCCGACTTCTGCGGAATCATTATGTCGAGAGCGGCTTTTGTACAATTCAACACACCCACATAATTGATCTGGATTATTTTCTGCCAGAAATCGGGGGTGGTCTGCGTGAAGTACATCAGCTTGTCCCAACCGACATTATTGACAAGAATGTCGACCGATCCGTACTTGGCTTTGGCTGCCGCAAACATGGCAGTCACTTGCTCCAGATTGGTGACATCGGTCTTGACGACTTGAACACCAGTCGCCCCTCTCTTGAGTGCCAATTCCGCAACCTTTTCGGCTTGCCCGGCATCAATATCGCCGATCGTAATATTGGCCCCCTCTGTCGCAAAGGCCAAGACGATCGCTCTTCCGATATTGGAACCGCCTCCTGTCACTACAACCGACTTTGCTTTCAAATCCAAATCCATTGCTAGCCTCCAATGCGAGAACTGGTTGTCAAATTCCGGGTATGATTTGCTTACGGCAAGGGTTCTGGCTTGACTCGCCAAGGACCACATCGAATTCGAACGTTGACCGCGTTTTTGTAAACATCGTTCGTGAATATAAACGGTCGATCCGGGTTAGTCAACTCGCATTACCGAATGTCCAGTCGCACACTCGCGACTTATTTGCAAAAGCTTGACATGCCCATGAAGCAGTATTAGTATTCTGAACACTATTCGACTATGTGCCCGTCCGGCTACAAGCTTCGGGGAAAAGCTCCAAATGAGTTACGAACTCAACGACGATCAGCGCCAGATTCAGGACTTGGTGCGCCGCGTAGCAAGGGAAAAAGTTGCGCCACGCGCGGACGAGATCGACCGCACGGCTGAGTACCCCCATGACATGTATGAACTGCTTAAGCAGCTGGGGCTGTTTACGCTGCCGTTTCCTGCCGAATACGGAGGAACCGGCAGCCTGCTGTCCGCCTGTGTCGCAGTCGAGGAATTGGGGCGAGTCTGCTACAACACAGGCTACTTGCTGGTCGTGCAATGGATACCGTTTGGCGCCATTCTCGCCGGCGGCACCGAGGCGCAGCAGAAGCGCTGGCTCCCGGGTCTGGCCAGCGGCGAGTTGCGCGGGGCGCTGTCGCTTACCGAGCCGCAGAGCGGCTCCGATGTTTCGGGCATCAAGACCACGGCACGGCGGGTTGCCGACGGCTATGCCATCAATGGCTCGAAGATATGGTGCACCAATTCCCACATCGCAGACTTTATCCTCGTCGCCGCACGCACTGTCGACCAGAACAACAAGCCAACCGGAATTAATCTGTTTATCGTCGAGCGCGGTCTCAAGGGGCTCACCATCGGCAAGCACGAGGACAAACTCGGCGCACGCGGTGTGCCTTCCTGCCCACTGTTCTTCGACGACGTCATTGTGCCCATCGACGCGCGGCTCGGGCCCGAGTCCGGCGAAGGCTTCAAGATAACGATGGAGGCCCTCAACTCCAGCCGTCCGATCGTCGCCGCACGTGCTGTCGGTCTGGCGCAGGGTGCAATCGATCATGCCATCGAGTTCATCCAGAATCGCACGGCCTTCGGTCAGAAGGTCAGCGAGTTCCAGGGAATGCGCTGGATGCTTGCCGATATGGTCATGAAAACCGAGGCGGCCCGGCAACTCGTCTATCGTACCGCCTCCATGGTGGACTCCGGCGCCAGCGGCAAGGAACTGGCGCAGATGGCGGCGATGGCCAAGTGTTTCGCCTCCGATGTGGCGATGCAGGTCGCAACCGATGCGGTGCAGATGTTCGGCGCCGCCGGTGTCTCGGCGGAGTACCCGATCAACCGCTATTTCCGCGATGCGAAAGTCGTTCAGATCATCGAGGGCACGAACCAGATTCAACGCAACATCATTGCCGACAGCGTGCTCGGCCGTGTCAAACGGCAGCACTAATAGGCTCTGAATTCGGCAACCTTCCACATCGAAGGAGCTGCTCACGCAATGCAAATACACCGTCAAATGCCAGGTACGGAACGATGACCGAGACAGTGCTTAAAACTGAACGCGTCGGTGCATTCCTGTTGATTACCTTCAACCAACCGGAAATTCGCAATCCGCTCGGCCCCGATGTGGTCAGCGCACTCGCCGAAGCACTCACGGCCGCCGAGACGGATGCGTCGATTCGGGCCGTTGCCATCCGAGGCGCCGGCACTGTCTTCAGTGCCGGGGGCAATCTCGGCAACTTTGCGGAGCGCAGCGTCTTGCCGCTCAACCCCGACGGCAGCGATCCGATTGCGACAAGCAACCGGCGTTATGGCGCCTTTCTCGAACGCCTGTGTCGCTTCCCAAAGCCGGTGGTAGTTGCCGTCCACGGCGCGGCAATGGGCGGGGGGGCCGGGCTGGTCTGTGCGGCGGACATCGCGATTGCCTGTGCCGACACGCGCTTCTCATTCACCGAAGCCAGCCTCGGTCTGGTGCCGGCCCAGATCCTGCCGTTCGTCGTGGCACGCATCGGCTCACAACGGGCATGCCGGCTGATGTTGACCGCGCAACGCTTTGATGCCGACGAAGCATTGCGCGTCGGCGTAGTGGATGCCGTAGCTGCGGATATGCAAGCGCTGCGGCAGCTCCTGGGCGACGTGCTCGACAACATTGGGCGCTGTTCGCCGGAAGCGCTCACCCGTACCAAGCGGCTGGCGTTGCGCTGTGCGGCGAGCGAATCCGGATCGGCGGAAGGCCTGACGCAACTGCTTGATGACGCATCCTACGATTTCGCCGCGCAGATGCGCACGGATGGCGGCGAAGGCGTACGCGCAGCCCGGGAAAAGCGCGATCCGGAATGGCGCGTGAAGTTCGATCGGAGCGCGCTGGAGAATTGGTAGCCGACCCGGTGTCGGAGAAGTCCGAATAACGGCTGACCAGGCATCCGCACAAATCAGTCGCAGCAAATATCCAGCGCCGGGAGTCGGCGCGACCGGCAACAATGAATAAGGATGAAGAACCAACCATGATTGGAATTATCGGATACGGCGGCTATGTGCCCCGCTTGCGCCTGAGCCGGAAAGCGGTGGTCGAAGCCAATGCCTGGTATGCCCCTCAGTTTGGCGGGAAGGGCAAAGGTACACGCTCACTGGCTAACTGGGACGAGGACAGCATCACCATGGCAGTCGCCGCGGCCCGCGACTGCCTCGGCCCGGACGAAGACCGCAGTCATGTCGCTGCCGTGATACTGGCTTCAAGCACGCTGCCCTTCGCCGAAAGGCAGAATGCCGGCATCGTCAGCGAAGCGCTGACGCTGGGCAGAACTGTCGATCTGCTCGACATCACCGGATCGCAACGAACCGCGCTTACCGCACTGAGCGACGCGATCATGCGAGCCAAAGCCGGTGCCGGCAACACCCTGGTACTGGCGGCGGACAACCGCAAGACCAGCGCCGCCAGCGCGGCTGAGCTCGATTACGGCGACGGCGCCGCGGCACTGCTGATCGGCTGCGATAAGGTGCTGGCCGAGTATCTGGGCTCCGCGACTGTTTCGGTAGACTTTGTGGACCACTTCCGTCTGGCCGGCGAGGAAATCGATTACGGCTGGGAAGAACGCTGGATTCGCGACGAAGGCATCGGCAAACTGGTGCCGGAAGCCATATCCGCCGCGCTCAAGAACAGCCGGATCGAAGCGGGCCAGATCGACTACTTTATCTTTCCGACCAGTTTCCAGAAAATGGAAAGCCAGCTCGCCAAGAAGTGCGGCATCAAGGAAGAAGCCGTGGTCGATGGACTGGCGCAGCAGATCGGCGACACCGGCGTGCCCCATGCGCTGCTGCTGCTGGCCAAGGTGCTCGAAACTGCCCAGCCGGGACAAACCCTGCTGCTGGCCCAGTTCGGCAGCGGCGCCCAAGCCTTTGTCTTCCGCGTCACCGAAGCGGTCCGCAGCTTCCAGCCCAAGACCGGCATAAGCCGGTGGCTGGCACGCGGCGTCGAAGAAACCAGCTACACCAAGTTCCTCTCCTTCAAGGGCCAGCTTCGGCTGGAACGCGGCATGCGCGGAGAGCAAGACAAAAAGACCGCGCTGACCACCCTCTACCGCCATCGCGAAGCCATACTCGGCCTCGTCGGTGGCCGTTGCGAAAAAACCGGCGAAGTCCACTTCCCGCCTTCGCGGCTCTCCTACACCCCGGGACAGCCCGCGCTGGACACGCAGAAACCCTACAAGCTGGCTGAACGCCGGGGTGAAGTCCTAAGCTGGTCGGCCGAATCCCTGTCCTTCAACATGTCCCCGCCACACCACTACGGGCAGATCGACTTCGAAGGCGGTGGCCGCCTGCTGATGGAATTCACCGACATCGCACGCGGCGAGGTCGAATCCGGCACCAAGATGGACATGGTGTTCCGCATCAAAGATGTGGATGAAGTGCGCGGCTTTAATCGCTATTTCTGGAAGGCAACGCCGGTACGCCCGCAGCCGACCACCGCAGACGACAGCTTCGGAGTGAAACATGGCTAAAGGAATCAAAAACAAAGTGGCAATCCTAGGCATGGGCTGCAGCAAGTTCGGCGAACGCTGGAATGCCAGTCCCGAAGACCTCATGGTCGAAGCCTACAATGAAGCCATGGCCGATGCCGGCATCGCCCCGGAACAACTCGATGCCGCATGGTTCGCCACGCATTTGGAAGATATCGGCACCGGTCGCGGTGGTATACCGATGGGCATCGCGCTGCGCCTGCCCAATATCGGCGTCACCCGTATCGAAAACTACTGTGCCGGCGGCTCGGAAGTCGTCCGCGCGGCGGTCTATGCCGTTGCCGCAGGCGCCTGCGACATCGCGCTGGCGCTTGGCGTCGAGAAACTCAAGGATACCGGCTACGGCGGATTGCCGGCAACCAGCGTGGGCACCTATATCCCACAGTGGTATCCCAACGCCGTGGCGCCGGCCAACTTCGCCCAACTCGCGACGGCGTACCGGCGCAAGCACGGTGTCGATGCCGCGCTGTTGAAACGCGCCATGGCGCACGTTTCGGTAAAAAGCCATGCCAACGGCGCCAAGAATCCAAAGGCGCACCTACGAAACACCATCACCGAAGAGCAGGCGCTGAAAGCGCCGATCATCGCCGAGCCGCTCGGCCTTTTCGATTGCTGCGGCGTTTCCGACGGCGCGGCGGCGGTCGTGGTGACGCGGCCGGACATTGCGCGCGCGCTGGGAAAAAAGGATCTGGTCACTTTCAAGGCAATCCAGGTATCCGTCTCGAACGGCTGGGAGATGCAATCCAACCAATGGGACGGCAGCTATTGTCATACTGCGCGCATTGCCGCCAAGCGTGCCTACGCGGAAGCCGGCATCAACAATCCGCGCGAAGAAGTCAGTCTGATCGAAGTGCATGACTGCTTCTCGATTACCGAACTCGTCACGATGGAAGACCTGTTCCTCTCAGCCGAAGGCGGCGCAGTCAAAGATGTGCTGGATGGCTTCTACGATGCCGACGGCAAGCTGCCGTGCCAGATCGATGGCGGACTCAAATGCTTCGGTCACCCGATCGGCGCCAGCGGCATACGCATGCTCTACGAAATGTATTTGCAGTTGCAGGGCCGCGCCGGACAGCGCCAACTTGCCAACCCGAAGATCGGCCTGACGCATAATCTCGGCGGCCAGCCTTCGCAGAACGTCTGTTCCGTCTCGATAGTCGGACTGGAAGACGTTTGAGGCCGAAGCCATGAGCGCCGTCGATATTGCCCACCTGAGGACTTGGGTCGGCAAAGAAAACCTCGTCGCCGACGATCTTGGCCTGTTCCCGGCGCGCGCGCTGGCGGCCGCGTTCGACCATGAGCGCCCGCCACAGAAGGGCGATGCCTTGCCGCCATCCTGGCATTGGCTGTACTTCCTCGATTTTCCCTCGACCAGCGGCACCGGCGCGGACGGCCATCCGAAAAAGGGTGGGTTCCTGCCTCCCGTGTCGCTGCCCCGCCGCATGTGGGCCGCCGGCAAATTGCAGATCGAACAGCCATTGCTGCTGGGAACGCCGGCGCGCAAGCAGTCGACCATTCGTTCGGTCGACCTCAAGGAAGGCAAGAGCGGCGCGTTGGTGTTCGTAAATATCGAACACGCCCTGTACCAGAACGAACGTCTCTGCATAATCGAAGAACAGAACGTGGTCTACCGCGACATGCCCAGCGGCCCTGCGCCGCTACCGCCGGGCGAAACGGCCCCGACGGATGCGCAGTGGGTAAAGACCGTCGTGCCCGACCCGGTGCTGTTGTTTCGCTTTTCGGCCTTGACCTACAACGGGCACCGTATCCACTACGACCGCGACTACGCAACGCAGCAGGAATTTTACCCGGGGCTGGTGGTACATGGTCCGCTACTGGCAACGCTGTTGCTGGATTTCGCCGCCAACCAGGCCAAGGACAAGCGGGTGGCAAATTTCAGTTTTCGCGCGGTGCGGCCGACCTTCGATCATGCGCCGTTCAAGCTATGCGGCAAACGTAACGGCGATCAGCTGAGCTTGTGGACGGTCGACCCGGAAGGTTTTATCGGCATGTCGGCGAAAGCGGATCTGGTCTGACAGGCAGGCATGATGAAATCGTTTCCGATCTGGCGTTCGATGCTGTTCCTGCCGGCCCATATCGAGAAATTCGTTGCCAAGGCGCATACGCGCGGCGCCGATGCCTATATCCTGGATTTGGAGGACAGCGTACCCGCCAGCGCCAAGGAAGAAGCCCGACTCATGGTTGCGGCAGGCGCGGCACAGGTCTCGCAATCGGGCGCCGCAGCCATCGTGCGCATCAACCAACCCTGGGCGATGACCGAACTGGATCTGCAAGCGGTCGTCGGAACGGGGGTAAATGCCATCGTGCTGCCCAAGGTGAATGACCCGGATTATGTGCGTGATGTGACCCAAAAAATTGCTGCGCTCGAAGCGCAGCGCGACATGCGCGCAGGCCATACGCTGTTGATCGCGCAGATCGAGGATGTCGCGGCATTGCCGAGGCTGGACGATATCGCGACAAGCTCGCCGCGGTTGATGGGAATGATCCTAGGCTCCGAAGACTTTTCTGCGACCGCGGGGATGGAGCCGATTCCTGCGGCGCTGTTTGGACCGAATCAGCAGGTGCTGTTCGCTTGCCGTCGCGCCGGCATCCTGCCCATGGGCTTTCCCGCATCCATCGCCGACTACAGCAATGCCGAGGAATTCCGCGCCACCATCAAACTGGCGCGACAACTCGGTTTCGTGGGCGCCTTCTGCATTCATCCCTCGCAGGTGAGCATCCTGAACGAGGAGTTCATGCCCACGCCGCAGGAGGTCGAATATGCACAAGGCGTTATTTCCGCCTACGCGCAGGCAGCGGAGGAAGGCAGGGGCGCCGTCGAATTCAAGGGCAAGATGATCGACCCGCCGGTGGTCGCCAGGGCGCAGGAACTGTTGCGCCGGGTTCGTTCCATGGCAGTGAAGTAACAAGTAACCCAGCGGACCAAACGACAAGAGGCGCTCCAATCCCTCAATGGAGCGCCGCGGAGGAATGCCTGCTAGCCAAACGGCCGGACGCCTATCAACTGGAAGTGAAGGAAACCCGCGAATATTACCCATCCAGCAAACCCGATGACCACCGTCAGCAAGGTACGGCCCAGTGTTCCCGCCGGATAGCTGGTGTTTGCTTTCTTATCGCGTGCGAGCGATGAATAGTAATCGAGCATGGCCCAGAAAAAAAAGGCTGCGAAAAGCAGTTGATCAATAAAGTAACCATTGGCGATCAGGTGCCCCAGCGCCCAAAGCACCACGCCAAGCGCCATCGGATGGCCCACTCCGGCCCGAATGCGGGTTCCCGGAATATAAGCGGCAACAATCAAGATAAATGCGGGAAGCGTAAGCAGTGCCGCGGCATGGCGTGTCCAGGCGGGCGGAGCCCAGATCAAGAAGGACTCTGGACGAATTATCGAGAACCCCCAAACGATCAATCCGAAGCCGATTGCCGACACTAATCCATACGCCAGCTTCCATGGAATTACGCCAAGCCGGGATATTTGCGATGTACGCCAATCATCGGCAAAGATACGAACTGAGTGTGTGCCAAGGAAGATCAACAGACCAATAATGAAGTAGATCATGACAGCCTCCAGAGATTGAGCAGTTATTGGTAATCTGAATTTACTTCAAATAAATAAACGCCAACAATGAAGCAAGTTGAGCTTGGCTAGGCCATTGATTTGCCATCAGCTGCCGGGTTCGACGGTGATGCCCGAAGCCCTCTCGGCAACATCTCTGACGGCCGCCTTGAGGGATTCGAGGTCACGGCGGAAACGCTCGGTGGGTCCCGCAATGGAGAGTGCTGCCACACATTTGCCGTCGACACCAAATATTGGCGCCGACACCCCGGATAGCCCCTTGAGCGAGCTGTCCAAGGAACACGACAGGCCCTCGGCGCGGGTCTGCAAGATATCGCGCTTGAGAAATTGGCGCGTCATCGGAATGGCGGTCTTCACCTTGAACGTCACCGAGGCAAGATACTTGTCCTGCCACTTCTTGTCGGAATATGCGAGCAGCAAACGGCCGCCCGTAGAAGCATATAGCGGTTTTGTCGTCCCGACGGGTATCTGATAGCGTACGGGGTGGGGGCTGTTAACGATGTCGACATACGTGACGGACTCCGCTTCCCGGTCGAGTATGCTCAGCAGCACCGTCTCTTCGGTGCGATGAGACAGCTCCAACATGAAGGGATGGATCAACTTCGGGAAGTTCCATGCCGCCAGCACCCCAGCGGCAAGCCGAAACATTGACGGCCCCAGCTGGTAGTCGCCATTGACGTGAAGCAAGTAACCATCGGCAACTAGCGGCCGCAGCAAGTTCAGCAAGCTGCTCTTCGGGGTATTCACCGCTATGTTGAGTTCTGCCAGAGACATTTTGTTCGGTTCCCGCGACAGGACATCAAACAATGCAAGCAGCCGCGTTAATGAGCGCGGGCCAGGGGCATCCCGTTCAACCTCATTGGTTGCTTTTAGCGGTTTCTTCATTAATACCCATTCGTAATAAGTTGATCAAGTTGCCGAGGTGAAGTGTTCCAGTCATTCCATCAGCATCTGCGGCGATCCAGCCTGCGGATATTCTAGTTCATATTTTAGCACGCCATATCAAGACCAATCGATTAGCTGACGATGATGGCAAAGTGGCCGTCTGGCCATTCCGTCCGGCATCTTGCACGGGATATAACCTTTGACAAGCAGGATCTTCTGCTATATTATTTGAACATCGTTCATATATTGGCAGCCCGCACATGCAGACAATTGAAATGAATTTAGAGCGAGAAGGAGAGGCGTACCGGCGGAATCGAGCCGAGATGCTGGAGAAGATCGGCGAAGTCGAAGCGCTGAAAGCGCGGGCGGTCGAAGCCTCGGCGAAGTCGGGTGGGCGGTTTGCGAAGCGCGGGCAGATTCTGCCGCGGGAGCGGCTGGCGCGGCTGCTGGATCCGGGCAAGCCGTTTCTGGAGCTGCTGGAACTTGCGGGATATTGCGGCATAGAGAACCCCGATCCGGCGACCAGCATCCCGGGG